>ERZ808044.68-NODE-68-length-148278-cov-6.999825_pt1 | contig 148278 bp, 133 predicted proteins | sample MGYA00380195_ERZ808044 | MGnify/ENA primary metagenome ERZ808044 (study PRJEB31490, sample SAMN06133423) | mouse gut metagenome | isolation source: Z7_2 | host: mice | place: China: Chengdu | collected 2015-05 ...
ATTAGAAAAATATCTGTCTCTGTTTAGCTCTCTGATTGTATAAGAAGAAAACCCAACGGCAGAAATGAATTCTGTATACTGTTCTTTGGTCGGCATAAACCAGGGCCATTCGTAATCTTTAAAATATTCCTTATATTTAGCCTCTGATATCTTTTTTTGAACTATGTCGTTAAAGGTGGCACAATTACCGAAGCCGCCAAAGTCCCACAATATTTTCCCACGGGCTTTTAATGCTTTGCAGGCATTTTTTAAAAGCCGTTTATGGTCCTTCACCCAATGTAAGGCTGCATTGGAAAAAATAAGGTCAAATTCATTCTCAAAATTCAGATTATTTATGTCCATATACATGAATTTAAGATTGCTTCTGCGAAGCTTTTCTGCCGTCTCAATCATATGAATCGAAGCGTCTATCCCTAACGCGTTTCCCTGGGGCACGGACAAAGCTAATTGTTCTGTCAGGACGCCGTCCCCGCACCCAAGATCCAATACGGCTTCATTTCCTTTGAATGAGATTTCTGAAATCAGGTCGTTTCCCCATTCTTTTTGGTGTTTAGAAGCGGATTTGTATTTTTCTCCGTCGAATTCAAATGTACCCATGTAAAACCTCCTGCTATATTGATTGTTTGATAGAATTATACCTGCCGCCATGATATAATTCAAATATATGGTTTTTATAAAAAATATAAATTATATTTATGGAGATGAACTATGGATACATTTGAAAATCTTACAAGATACAAAATTTTTCTTTCGGTTGCAGAACATAAAAGCATATCTAAGGCAGCGGCGTCCCTCTATATTTCTCAGCCCGCAGTCAGTATCACCGTCAAAAAGCTGGAAGAAAATCTTAACACCACGCTTTTTATCAGAAAGTCAAAGGGAGTAGAGCTGACAGAAAAGGGAAGAATATTATACGACAGCGTGAAGAAAGCCCTTCATATGCTTACGGATACGGAGAAAAGTCTTAAGTTTCCCTTTTATACGGGATATCTGAGAATTGCCACCAGCAATGTATTATGTAAACATTTCCTTATGCCCTATCTAAAGGAATATATAAAACAGTATCCGGACACAGAACTGGCGATTACATGTACGTCCTCGGCAGAAGCGCGAGTGATGCTTGAGGAGTGCAGCGTTGATTTGGCGTTGGTAGTAAAACCACAAAACCTTGGGAAAACCGTCTATCATCCCTTGGGAATGATTGAGTATATTTTTGTCTGCACTCCTGCTTACAGAGAAAAATGGAACTGTAAAAATGATGAGATTTTTCAATATGCCAACATTATGCTTCTCGATAAAGATAATGTTTCGCGAAAGCATATTAATGCTTACTATGCGAAAAATAATATCATGCCCCTGCATATCCTTGAGGTAAATGAGATGGATATGCTGATTGAATTTGCAAAAATGGGGATAGGGATATCCTGTGTTGTAAGGCAATTCGTAGAGCATGAGTTAAAATCAGGCTGCCTGATGGAAATTCCCTTGTCAAATCCTGTTTTGCCCCGCGAAATCGGTTTTTTATATCAGGATATACAGCCGTTTAATGAAAATATCTTAAATTTTATTTATTTCTTTTTTTGAGTCAGCTCATCCAGGGAATGGAACGTATACCCCATATCCTCCCATTTCCCTAACAATTCATCCAAAATCTCAGCATTGGTGCTGGAGGTGCTGTGTAAAAGGACGATGGCGCCAGGGTGGATACGTCCAAGCAGCTTGTCAAAAGCCTCGTCGTGGGAGGGCTGGTCATCCTGATACCAGTCAACATAGGCAAGACTCCAGAAGAAGGTATGATATCCCATATCCTTAGCCATTTGGAGATTGTCGGTGCTGTATTTTCCCTGAGGGGGCCGGTAATATTTGACCATATCCTCTCCGGTAATCTCTTTGTAGAGGCTTTCCACATCCTTTAGCTCTTTTTCAAAGGCTTCCTTCGTGGAAATCTGTGACATATCGGGATGGTGGTAGGTGTGGTTGCCTACGATATGCCCGTCCTCGTGCATCCGCTTGACCAGTTCGGGACTTGTGGAGATAAAGTTTCCTACAACGAAAAAGGTTGCTTTTGCTTTGTGTTTTTTCAAGGCGTCCAGGATGGGCTCGGTATTTCCGTTTTCGTAGCCGCAGTCGAAGGTCAGATAGATTTTTTTCTCGTCCGTATTCTCTGCATAGAAGGTATCATATTGCTTCAGTTCATCGACGGTTGCGTTGCCAACCGGAGTCTTGCCCTCCTCCTGAAAACTAAGACCCCAGTTTTCTGCGGCCGGCGTGATTTGGGCGGAAATGGTTTGAGAGCCTGAGGGGATATATGTATCGGGAGAAAATTGTATGGCAATCAGGCGTCCGGCAAAATAGGATAAGACAAAAAGCAGGGCGATTGCGAATGGTTCGAGGTATTTGTGAAAGGATGACATAGATACTCCATTTGAGTTTGTTATAGTATGTATATGCATTTCCTTGCAATGTATGTCTGTATATTATTTATAGCCTGTTCTTCTGTTCTCAAGGCTTTTCCTATAAGAATATTTTACTTTTGGATAAAAGGATAGCCAATAGAATTTTGACATGATTGAAAATATTTTGATTGTATGGTAGTATAAAGACACAAACTTGAAAGGGAAAGCAGGTGGGAGAGTTGACAGTAAAGGAACAGCAGCATCAGGAAGATTTACAGCGTTTACGAGGTTTACGGCCAATAGATGATGATTTTATGCGTTGCCTTTTCAAAGACAATATTCCACTGGCTGAACTTGTATTACGTATTATTACAGATAAACAGGACTTGGTTATCACTGATTGTGAGACACAAAAGGACATGAAAAGACTAGTCGGAGCACGTTCTATCTGTTTGGATGCATATGGAGTAGATTCAGAGGGAAAAAGATATGATTTAGAAGTTCAAAGGCAGGATAAGGGAGCAGATCCTCATAGGGCAAGATACCATTCCAGTGTGATGGATATTGAAAATCTTCATTCAGGGCAGGAATTTAAAGAGTTACCGGATACTTATACGATCTTTATTATTGAGAAGGATTTTTATGGCAAGGGTGAGCCGGTTTATCCGATTGAGAGGATTAATCTTGCAATAGGCAAATCTTTTGAAGATGGGGAACATATTCTTTACGTAAATGGTGAGTATCGAGGGGAATCTGACTTAGGAAAACTTATGCACGATTTTAACTGTACTCAAGCATCCGATATGAATTTTGAGTTGATGGCAGAACGAACAAGGTATCTGAAAGAAAATCCGAAAGGAGTGCAAGAGATGTGTAAAGTAATGGAAGATATGAGAAATGAATCGTTGAAAGAGGTTGCAAAAAGAATGTTGGCAGACGGGATGTTGACACTTGAAAAAATCGCGGAATATGTCGGGCTTCCTCTTGATGAAGTTAAAAAATTAAAAGCAGAACGGACAGCATAAACAAAATTGCAGGCCGAGAATCCACAAATAGGTTCTCGGTCTTATTCAAACCAGATCCAAACTATATGGTTAGTGAAAAGGAATTTGCGGAGGTAAGATAATGAAGGAAACAAAGGAGAAAATCAAATGGATGGCGGCCGGCTTCCTAGCTGCCCATATATTTTTATTCTGCGTAATCTTCCGTTCGCCCAAAAAGCGGTGGGACCAAGACAGCTATGACTGTGCCATCGTCTGCGGCTGTCGGGTGAGGGAGGACGGCGAGCCGTCCGACACGCTGAAGGCAAGGGTTGAGAAGGGCGTAGAGCTTTGGAAGGAGAAGAAGGTAAAATATCTGATTATGTCAGGCGCGGCGGTCCACAGTGATTTTGTGGAGGCAGAGGCAATGAAGCGGTATGCCATAGAGCTTGGGGTGCCTGCCGAGTACATTTTAGAGGAGAAGCAGGCGGTCAGCACCTATCACAACATGCTGTATTCCTGCCGGATGATGCAGAACTGCAATTTCCAGGACTGTGTTGTGGTGACCAGCGGATGGCATCTGAGAAAGGCAGACCATTACACCAGGTCCAAGGGAGTGCCCTATGTGATGGCCGCCGCTAAGAATCCAAAGAAGCAGAGGCTTTTGGAAATATTGTGGCTTTACGTGCGGACGAATATTCAGATGTATTTAAATATGTGGAGAGGATATTACTGATAAAGAATGGCAATGATAGAAAAAGACCAGGGACAGTTATGTCAGGAGATTCATTATCAGAAAACGGAAAAAGGCATCCTGATTACCGGATGTTACGGAGTGGACGCTCAGGTAGTCCTTCCGGATGAGATTGAAGGAATCAGGGTGAATGGGATTGGGGACTATGCATTTGCCGAGAGTGAGAGGGACAGGACTGGCGGCAGTATGGTGACGGAGATACGATTGCCGTCCCAGGTGACAGAGATTGGCAGGTATGCGTTTTACCGCTGCAGGAATCTAAAGAAGCTGGTGTTGACGGACAGCCTCCTGGAGATTGGCGGCGGGGCGTTTACCGGCTGTAATCTGTCAGAGGTTGAGCTTTATTTTCAAAGAGGAGAGCAAAGCTGTCTGAAATCTATTCTGGACGAGATGCGTTTTGCCATTCGGGTGAAGCTTTTTTATCCTAAAGAAGGAACGGCGTCCCTTTTATTTCCAGAGCATTACGAGGAGGCGGTGGAGAATACGCCGGCAAGAATTTTGTTTACCCAACACCACGGGGCCGGCGGCTACTATCGGCAATGCTTTTATGACAGAAAGTTAGACTATAAGAAATACGACGAGCTTTTCTTCCATACAGTAGTCCAGGAGAAGCCCAGGATTGTGGCAGAGCTGGCTCTTAACCGCCTGCGTTATCCCTTTCGGCTGACGTCAAAAGCGAGGGAAGGCTACGAGACTTATGTGAGAGAGCATTTGGAAGCGGCAGCGGATTATCTCATTGGGCAGGAGGATGTGGAAGGGCTTCGTTTCCTTGGCACGGGAGGATACTGGACAGAGGCGGCCCTTAACTATGGAATCAGCGCGGCGGCAGAGAGGAAGGAGACGGAGATTTTAAGCATTTTGATGGATGAGAAGCATAAGAAGTTTAAAAGAGGGCGAAAGAAGTTTGAGTTGTAGGGAAAGGTGAAGCATGGAGAAGGGCATGGCGGCAGGAGAAAAACTGGAAACAGTGGGCAGGAGGATTCTTACGGTATCACGCAATGAGCTGTATCTGAAAATGCGTTTTCTGGATGTAGCTCTTTCAAGCCTTGCCTTTGTGATGGATGCGGGGGCGCAAGGGCTTGGGACGGACGGGCTTTTTCTGTACTATCATCCCCGATACTTAGGCGGGCTCTACCGAGAAAACAGGGTGATGGTGAACCGGCTCTATCTGCATCTGGTTCTCCATGGAATTTTCCATCACATTACCAGGAGAAAGGGGCGAAAGGAACGTCTCTACTCCCTTGCCTGCGATATTGCCGCGGAATCCATGATTGACGATATGCAGTACCGCTGTATCCTTAAGAGCCGTTCCCTGCTTCGGCGGGAAACTTATCGAAGGCTTTTTGGCGAGCTTAAGGTTTTGGCGTCAGAGAAGGTGTATGGCGTGCTGGATATGTGGGAGTTGTCTGAGGATGAGCTTTTGCGGCTGGAGGCAGAATTCAGGGTGGATGACCACAGTTATTGGCCCAGGGAGGATGAACAGAAGAAGCAGCAGGAGATTGAAAACCGATGGCAGGACGTGAGTGAACGGATGGAGACGGAGATTGAGACGTTTCCTGAGGAAATGTCGTCGGGGACAGGAGATTTGATTGGAAAGCTTCGGGTGGAGAATCGGGAACGGTTTGATTACCGGCAGTTTTTAAGGAAGTTCTCGGTGCTGCGGGAGGAGACGTCGGTGGACGAGGATTCTTTTGATTATGTGTTCTATACCTACGGATTGTCTCTTTATGGCAATCTGCCGTTGGTCGAGCCGTTGGAGTGGAAGGAGACCCGAAAGGTGGAGGAATTTGCGGTGGTAATTGATACCTCTATGTCTTGTTCGGGTGACCTGGTGCGGAAGTTTTTGGAGGAGACTTACAGTGTGTTGAGTGAAAGCAACAGTTTTTTCCGGAAGGTGAATATTCATATCATCCAATGTGACGACCAGGTGCAGACAGATCAGGTGATTGCAGGCGCAGACGAGCTTAAGGAATATATGGAGGATTTAGAGCTTAAGGGCGAGGGCGGAACGGATTTTAGGCCGGCGTTTGCATATGTGGAGGAGTTGATGCATCACCATGCCTTCGGGCAGTTGAAGGGACTCATCTATTTTACCGACGGGAAAGGGGTGTATCCTGCAAAGATGCCTCCCTTTGAGACGGCGTTTGTGTTTCTTCGGGAGGACTATGAGGACGTGGACGTGCCGCCGTGGGCAATGAAGCTGATTCTTTCAGAGGATGAGCTGGCGGATTTTGTCCAATGAAATATACCCAAGGGCATACCGCAATACATGCCCCTATCGGGGCGGGTGGACTCCGTCCATTAAGGTATAAATATACAAAAAGGAGATTCAGTATGAATATCAAGCGTGCGAAACAGGAGATCAAGGATTCCATCGAAGCGTATTTGCTGAAAAATGAGGACGGCAGCTATATGATTCCCTCCATCCGGCAGCGGCCTATTCTTCTGATGGGGCCTCCGGGCATTGGAAAGACTCAGATTATGGCTCAGATTGCCAGGGAATGTAAGATTGGGCTTGTGGCCTATACCATTACCCATCATACCAGGCAGAGTGCCATTGGCCTGCCCTTTATCCGTGAGAAAATCTATGGCGGCAGCAAGTATTCGGCCACAGAATACACCATGAGCGAGATTATCGCGTCCGTCTATGAGAAGATTGAGTCAACCGGAATCAAAGAGGGGATCCTGTTTATCGACGAGATTAACTGTGTCTCCGAGACGCTGGCGCCCACTATCTTGCAGTTCCTCCAATGTAAGACCTTTGGAAATCAGGCGGTGCCTAAAGGGTGGATTATTGTGGCGGCAGGCAATCCGCCGGAGTATAACAAGTCTGTGAGAGATTTCGATATTGTAACCCTGGACAGAATCCGGAAAATCGACGTGGAGGAGAATTTTGAGGTATGGAAGGAATACGCCTATCAGGCGGAGATACATCCTGCTATTATAGCGTATCTTGAGCTTCGGCGGGATTATTTCTACCGGATTGAGACGACCGTGGACGGGAAGGTGTTCGCGACTGCCCGCGGGTGGGAGGATTTGTCGGAATTTTTGAAAGCCTGTGAAGCTCTGGGAAAACGGGTGGATCGAGAGGTGGTGTATCAGTACATCCAACACTTTAAGATTGCGAAGGATTTTGCCAATTATCTGGAATTATATGAGAAGTACAAGCAGGACTACGGGCTTAAACGAATCGTGGAGGGCAAGTATGGGAGGGAGACCATAGAGAAGCTAAGGTATGCCTCCTTTGACGAGCGTTTAAGCGTGGTGAGTATGCTGATTGGGAAGCTTGGGGAGATGTTTAAGGAACGGTTTTTGGAGGACAGCTTCGTAACCTTGCTCTATGAATACCTGCTTCGCTATAAGGAGTCTATGGATTTAGAACAGACGCTTAAGGAAATGTGGGAGAAATACGAGGGGCTTCGGAAAGCCGAGCAGCTTAACAGGGCACAGGACATTATCTGGCGGAAAGCCTTAAGCGCCCTGGAGGAATATCTTAAGGTTCAGAAAAAGGAGTATTTATCGGGTGAGAGTGCATTTGCCCGCGCCAAGGAAATGTTCGACCAGGAGACTGGGCTTTATGAGGAGAGAATTGCAGAGACATTGGGCGCGCTTGAGCATGCCTTTGATTTTATGGAGGAGGCATTCGGGGACAGCCAGGAGATGGTGGCCTTTGTGACTGAATTGAATACAAACTATTACAGCGTGCAGTTTTTGAAGGACAATGACTGTGAGCGATACTACCGCTATAATAAGAAGCTGTTATTCGGGGCGCAGCAGGAGGAAATCTTAAAAGAATTGGATGAGATTGAACAGGATTTGAATACAGGAATGAAATGAGATGGAATGAAGGAGGAAGAAAATATGTTATTGGTTCATTATCCGAAATGCAGCACATGCCAGAAGGCGAAGAAATGGTTAGAGGAAAAGGGGATGGCATTTGAAGAACGGGACATTAAGGAGAAGAAGCCCACGAAGGAGGAATTGAAAAACTGGCATCAGAAAAGCGGGATGCCTTTGAAGAAGTTTTTCAATACCAGCGGTATGATTTATCGGGAAATGCAGTTAAAGGACAAGCTTCCGGATATGACCGAGGACGAGCAGTATGAATTGCTTGCCACGGACGGTATGCTGGTGAAACGTCCGATTCTGGTGACGGATACGGCGGTGGTGACGGGCTTTCGTGAAAAGGAGTGGGAGAAGCTGATATGAGAATGGAGGAGTACGGGAAGATAGACTTACATCTCCATCTGGACGGTTCTTTGTCAGCGGAAACGATTCTTAAGCTGGCGCAAAGAGACGGTATAGAGCTTCCGGCAAACACCCCAGAGGGGCTTCGTCCATTCCTTACTGCAAAAAGGGATTGTGAGAGCCTGAATGAATATCTGAAATGCTTTGACCTGCCCCTGGCAGTTTTGCAGAGTGTAGAAAACCTTAGTCTGGCGGCTTATGAGCTTGGAATGAAGCTTTCACAAAAAGGTCTTTGCTATGGGGAAATCCGTTTTGCGCCTCAGCTTCATAGGCAGAAAGGAATGACTCAAGCAGAGGCAGTTGAGGCCGTGATTTCAGGGCTTAACAGGGCAGCTAAGGAGGGTAACCTTTGCCTTAAGGCAATCCTTTGCTGTATGCGGGGCACAGGCGTCCATGATGCCAACATGGAGACGGTTAAGACAGCGGCCCGCTTCCTTGGGAAAGGCGTAGCGGCGGTTGACTTAGCAGGCGCGGAAGCCTTGTATCCCACCAGGGATTATGAGGAGGAATTTCGTCTTGCCAGAAGCCTTTCCTTGCCTTTTACCATTCATGCAGGCGAAGCGGACGGGCCTGAGAGCATCTGGACGGCCCTTCATATGGGCGCCTTAAGGATTGGCCACGGGGTACGCGCGGTTACGGACCATAAGCTGATGGATGAGCTTGCCAAAAGAGGCTGCGTACTGGAGATGTGCCCTACCAGCAATTTACAGACAAAGGCGGTCACAGGTCTTTCGGAGTATCCCCTTCGGGAGTATTTAAACCGCGGGATAAAAGTAACGGTGAACAGCGATAACATGACCGTATCAGATACCTGGGTCGGGAAAGAGTTTGCATTGCTTTCACAGGAATATGGACTTACAGAGGATGAAGCGAAGAAGCTTTTAGAGAATGCAAAAAAAGCGGCATTTGAAATGTAACACATAGACTTGGAGTATGAAGGGCAGGCGCCAGGAGGTAAGAGCTATGACGATTCAGGAAATGAAACGCAGGAAACAGGAGTGGGGATATACATATTTTCAGATTGCACAGTTGTCCGGTATCCCTGAGGAAACCGTACAGAAGATATTTGAAGGCAATGGGGGGAAAGTAGATTACAGGGTGTGGAATGAACTGGAAAATGCTTTTCGGGATAAAATGGTGGTCAAGGAGGCGTCGGCTGCCTATGAGGTGAAGCGTAAGCCAGGCTCATATACCATTGAGGATTACCGGGACCTTCCGGATGACGTAAGGGTCGAGCTGATTGACGGATATTTTTATGATATGGCGGCGCCCACCACCTTTCATCAGTTGATGGCGGGGGAAGTTTATCGGCAGGTTGCAAACCATATCATAGACCGTGACGGAAATTGTACGCCTTTTATCTCTCCTGTGGACGTTCAGTTAGACAGCGACGAAAAGACCATGCTTCAGCCGGACGTGGTAATTGTCTGCGATCCCAAAAAGATTGTCAGGCGTAATATTGTGGGCGCGCCGGATTTTGTGCTTGAGGTGGTTTCTCCTGGAACCAAGCGGCGGGACTATATCGTTAAGCTGGCGAAATATGAGCAGGCAAAGGTGCGGGAATACTGGATTGTGGACCCTTATACCCAAAAGGTGCTGGTGTATTTTCTGGAAGGGGAGGGCGAGGTTAGCATTTATCCTATTGACGCCCAGATTCCAGTCAATATTTTCGGCGGGGAGTTAGTGCTGGATTTTTGGCGGATTGCCGGATGGGCGCGGCAGAAATGGGATTAGATTAGATTTTACAAAAGAAAGGGGTTAAGCTTTCATGGGAATCATAGAGCTGTTTTTGATTGCAGTCGGGCTTTCGATGGATGCGTTTGCCGTGTCCGTCTGTAAGGGACTGTCAATGAAGAAATGTACGTGGAGGAAGGCTTCCCTGGTGGGGGCGTATTTTGGGGTATTCCAGGCAGGGATGCCCCTTATAGGGTATTTCCTGGGCGTACAGTTTCGGGATGTGATTACGTCCATTGACCACTGGATTGCATTTGTCCTCCTTGGTTTTATAGGCGCAAATATGGTGCGGGAGGCATTTGCAAAAGGGGAGTGCTGCCAGGAGGCGGACGAGGCTTTAGATGTGAGAACCATGCTTGGACTGGCGGTAGCCACCAGTATCGACGCCCTTGCGGTTGGAGTGACGTTTGCCTTCCTTAAGGTAAATATTGTTCCGGCAGTCTGTTTTATTGGCGTTATAACGTTTACTTTATCCGTGGCAGGTGTTAAAATAGGCAATATATTTGGGACAAAGTATCAGGCGAAGGCAGAGCTTCTGGGCGGAATTATTTTGATTTTGATGGGGTTTAAGATTCTGCTTGAGCATCTGGGAATTTTAGGATAATGAGAGGAGAGAGGTTATGAAATGGAATCAGTTCCGGCTGACGACGACGACAGAGGCGGAGGATATTGTCAGCAGTATGCTGATGGATTTGGGAATCCAGGGGGTGCAGATTGAGGACAGGGTGCCTCTGACGAAGGAGGATAAAGAGCAGATGTTTGTGGACATCCTGCCGGACTTGCCGGAGGATGACGGTAAGGCGTATCTGACATTTTATCTGGGAGAAGATGATGATAAGGGAAGCATCCTGATGAACGTGAAGAATGAGCTTGAGGAAATGAGCTCTTATCTGAATGTGGGCGAGTGTACCATCGAAGAATCCCAGACAGAGGATGTGGACTGGGTGAATAACTGGAAGCAGTATTTCCATCAGTTTTACATTGACGATATCCTTGTCATTCCCTCCTGGGAGAGGGTAAAGGAGAAGGATGAGGACAGGCTGATTATCCACATTGACCCAGGAACAGCCTTCGGTACAGGCGCCCATGAGACGACCCAGTTATGTATCCGCCAGTTGAAAAAATATGTGACAAAGGGCGCCCGTATTCTGGATGTGGGGTGCGGAAGCGGGATTCTGGGGATGCTTGCGTTAAAGTTTGGCGCAGGGTACTCGGTGGGAACGGATTTGGACCCTTGCGCCATTGACGCCACCCATGAGAATATGGAGGCTAACGGCATTTCAAAAGAGCAGTATGAGGTCATGATTGGTAATATCATTGATGATGCCGCAGTGCAGGAGGCGGTGGGATATGAGAAGTATGATATCGTAGCGGCGAATATCCTTGCGGACGTGCTGCTTCCCCTGACTCCTGTGATTGTCCGCCAGATGAAGAAGGGCGGCGTCTATATTACCAGCGGAATTATAGACGATAAGGAAACGGTTGTGGTTAAGGCCGTGAAGGAGGCCGGTCTTGAGGTTCTGGAGGTGAACCATCAGGGCGAATGGGTATCTGTGACAGCGAGGAAGAATTGATGCAGCATTTTTTTGTGACGCCTTCCCAGGTGGAGGGGGACAGGATTGTAATCGAGGGTTCTGACGTGAACCATATGAAGAATGTGCTTCGGATGGGCTGCGGCGAGGAGTTGATGGTAAGCGACGGCAATAATCTGAAGTATCTGTGTGCGGTAGAGGAATATGAAGGGGGAAAAGCCCTTCTTCGGATTCTTAAAGAAATGCAGTCGGATACGGAATTATCCTCCGGCATCTATCTGTTTCAGGGGCTTCCCAAGCAGGACAAGATGGAGTTGATCGTGCAAAAGGCCGTGGAATTAGGTGTGTGTCAGGTGATACCGGTAAGTACCAGGCGTTCGGTGGTGAAGCTGGATGAAAAGAAGGCCGCGAAAAAGGTGGAGAGATGGCAGGAAATTGCCAGAAGCGCGGCGAAGCAGGCAGGCAGGGGTTATATTCCCCAGGTGGGTAAGGTGTTGTCTTTTAAGGAGGCTCTTTCCTGGGCGAAGGGGCTGGATGTGCTGTTGATTCCCTATGAGCTTGCCAAGGATATGAAGGAGACAAAGGAAATCATAGCTTCTGTTATGCCGGGGCAGTCCGTGGGTATTTTTATCGGGCCGGAGGGAGGCTTTGAGAGGGAGGAGGTGGAGTTGGCTCTTGAATATGGGGCCAAGGCGGTCACTCTGGGGCGGAGGATTTTGAGGACAGAGACGGCGGGGCTTGCCATGCTGTCTGTTTTGATGTTTCATTTGGAAGAATAGATTTGTGACCTAACACATGGAAAGCACATATTCTGTTAATAAGAAAATAAAAAATCAGGAAGTGAAAGAATGGGAGAAATATATTTAGACAACTCCGCGACAACCCGCGCGTATGACTGCGTCGGTGAACTGGTAAAAAAGGTTATGTGTGAAGACTACGGGAACCCATCCTCCATGCATGCCAAAGGCGTTGCGGCAGAGCAGTATATAAAAGAAGCAAAAGAGACGTTTGCCAGGCTTTTGAAGGTACAGCCAAAGGAAATCGTATTCACCTCCGGCGGAACGGAGAGCGACAACCTGGCCCTTCGGGGCGTGGCCATGGCGAACCAGCGCGCAGGGAAGCATCTGATTACCACCGCCATCGAGCATCCGGCAATCATCAATACTATGCGCCATCTGGAGGAGGAGGGCTTTCGTGTCACCTACCTTCCGGTGGACCGTTACGGAAGGGTGAAGCTGGATGCGCTTAAGGAGGCATTGTGCGAGGAAACGATCCTTGTGTCGATCATGTATGTAAATAATGAGGTGGGCTCTGTCCAGCCAATTCAGGAGGCAGCCGGCATTGTAAAGGCTTATAACCGGAACATCCTGTTCCATGTGGATGCGGTACAGGGCTTCGGTAAGTACCGGATTTACCCGAAGAAGCTTAAGGTAGACCTGTGTTCTTTAAGCGGCCATAAGATTCACGGGCCCAAGGGGACGGGAATCTTATATATCGGTGAGAATGTGAAGATTAAGCCCATTGTATTCGGGGGAGAGCAGCAGAAGAATATCCGTTCCGGTACGGAAAATGTTCCGGGAATTGCGGGGATTTCTCTGGCAGCTAAGATGATTTATCAGGATTTGGACGTAAAGATTGCGCGGATGAGGAGGCTGAAACAGCGGTTTATCAAGGGTGTCAGCCAGATTGAGGATACGGCCATCCACGGGCTTTATGATGAAACCAGCGCGCCCCATATTATCAGTGTCGGGTTTGCAGGAATCCGAAGCGAGGTGCTTCTGCATGCCTTGGAGGAAAAAGGCATCTATGTATCCTCCGGCTCGGCATGCTCGTCGAATCATCCCCAGGTCAGCGGCGTTCTGAAAGGAATAGGGGCAAGCCAGGAATTCTTAGATGCCACCTTACGGTTCAGTATGTCGGAATTTACAACGCCAGAGGAGATTGACTATACGTTAGACGCCCTTTATAATATAGTTCCGAACCTTCGGAAATATACCAGGCGTTAAGAAAAATATATGAATAGAAAGAGAAGATAGAATGAGATATCATACTTTTTTAATTAAATACGGAGAGATAGGAATTAAAGGAAAGAACCGTTATCTGTTTGAGGATGCGCTCGTCAGACAGGTGCGGTTCGCACTGAAGGACGTAGACGGGCAGTTTGAAGTCCATAAGTCCCAGGCAAGAATCTATGTGGACTGTGAGGGTGACTATGACTATGAGGATACGATTGAGCACTTAAAAAGGGTGTTTGGTATTGTGGGAATCTGCCCCGTTGTCCGCATGGAGGATGCAGGGTTTGAGCAGTTGAAGAAGGAGATAGTCGCTTACATGGACGAGGCATATCCGGATAAGCGGTTGACCTTCAAGGTGGAAGCCAGACGAGCCAGGAAATCTTACCCCCTGACCTCTATGGAGATTAACTGCGCTCTGGGAGAGGCCATTCTTGACGCGTTTCCGGAGACAAAGGTGGACGTACACCATCCGGACGTGATGCTGAATGTTGAGGTCAGAAACGAGATTTACGTCTATTCCCGAATTATAAAAGGGGCAGGCGGAATGCCGGTGGGAACCAACGGAAAGGCGATGCTTTTGTTGTCGGGCGGGATTGACAGCCCTGTGGCGGGCTATATGATTTCCAAGCGGGGCGTGGGCATTGAGGCCACCTATTTCCATGCGCCGCCCTATACCAGTGAACGGGCGAAGCAGAAGGTGGTGGATTTGGCCAGGATTGTGTCCCGATATGCAGGGCCTGTTAAGCTGCATGTGGTGAATTTTACGGATATTCAGTTATATATCTATGACCAGTGCCCTCATGATGAGCTGACGATTATTATGAGACGGTATATGATGCGGATTGCGGAGTATTTCGCGAAGAAGGAAGGATGCCTTGGCTTGATTACAGGTGAGAGCATCGGACAGGTGGCGAGCCAGACCATGCAGAGCCTTGCCGCTACCAATGATGTGTGCACCATGCCGGTGTACAGGCCCGTGATTGGGTTTGACAAGCAGGAGATTGTGGATATTGCGGAAAAAATCGGGACTTATGAGACGTCGATCCAGCCCTTTGAGGACTGCTGTACGATCTTTGTGGCGAAGCATCCGGTGACAAAGCCCAATGTGGAGGTGATTCGCAGGTCGGAGGAAAATCTGAGCGAGAAGATTGATGAATTGATGAAGACGGCCCTTGAGACGGCGGAGATGATTGAGGTGAAATAGGAGTAAGCATTACTCTGCAAAAATAAAAAGGGCAAGGCTTTTCAAGTATATAAGCCTGCCCTCTGTGTTCCCCAATACCTAAAACAGATACCCTGAATACGGTTACTCGCAGATGTAAGCCTTAAGCGCATCCAGAATCGTATCAATCTCAGCCGTATCAGCGTGGATATTCAAGTCAATCGGCTTGGAAAGGTCTAAGCTGAAAATCCCCATAATAGACTTAGCGTCAATCACGTATCTTCCGGATACGAGATCGAAATCATGGTCAAATTTTGTGATATCATTTACGAAAGACTTTACCTTATCAATAGAATTCAAAGAAATCTGAACTGTTTTCATTGGACAATACCTCCCTTTTATGTTTTCGTGTTCTATACCTATCTTAAGAGGTAGTGATAGAAAAGTCAAGGAACAATTTGCCAAAGATGTAAAGTATTCTGTCTGGGGTATTCTGGCAATCTGCATAGGAGAGGGCAGGCAAAGTTAGAAAGGATTCAATGTGAATATGAAAAAAGCAGCATTACATAATCTAGGATGCAAAGTAAACGCATATGAGACAGAGGCAATGCAGGAATTATTAGTCCGCAATGGATACGAGATCGTCCCCTTTCAGGAGAAGGCGGACATTTACATCATTAATACATGCACCGTCACCAATATGGCGGACCGCAAATCAAGGCAGATGCTGCACAGGGCAAGAAAAATGAATCCGAAGGCTTTAGTGGTGGCCTGCGGCTGCTATGTACAGGCCAAGAACGGGATTATGGACGAATGTGTTGACATTATAATAGGAAATAACCAGAAAAAAGATTTGATAGAGCTTCTGAAGGCATTTGAGGACGGCAAAGAAGGGCATGACAGGGAATTGCTTGATATTAACCACACAAATGAATACGAAGAATTACATCTGGCCCGTACCGCAGAGCACACCCGCGCATATGTGAAGGTGCAGGACGGGTGCAACCAGTTCTGTACCTACTGTATCATCCCCTATGTCCGGGGAAGGGTCAGAAGCCGAAGCAAGGACAGTGTGCTTGAGGAAATACAAAGGCTTGCGGATAACGGCTACAAAGAGGTGGTGCTGACAGGAATCCATCTAAGCTCATATGGTATGGATACCGATGACAGCCTGTTAAACCTGATTCTTTCGGTGCACGAAATTCCTGGAATCCAGAGAATCCGTTTAGGCTCGTTAGAGCCGAGAATCATAACCGAGGAATTTGCGAAAACCCTTGCAGCCCTTCCCAAGCTGTGCCCGCATTTCCACCTGTCCCTGCAAAGCGGCTGCGACGCCACATTAAGGCGGATGAACCGTCGCTACACGTCTGAGGAATACTATGAAAAATGTGTGCTTCTGAGGAAATATTTTACCCGCCCCGCCCTGACGACGGATGTAATCGTCGGTTTCCCAGGCGAGACTAAGGAGGAATTCGCACAGTCGAAAGCGTTTATCGACAAGGTGGATTTCTATGAAACACATGTGTTTAAGTATTCCAGGCGGGAGGGAACAAAGGCGGCCCTCTTGGAGAACCAGGTGCCGGAGGAGGTAAAGGCTCTGCGCAGTAATGAGCTTCTTAGGCTTAGCCAGAGAAAACAGTCAGCTTATGAGGAAAGGTTAATCGGAACGGTTCAGGAGGTTCTGGTGGAGGAGGAAATTTTGTTAGACGGAGAGCGTTATCAGACAGGCCACACCAGAGAATATGTGAAGGTTGGACAGAAAACAGACGAAAATAGGGTAAATGAGTTGGTAAATGTAGAAATTGAGAGCCGTTTACAAATAATTCATTGAATTTTTCCTGTCAATAGGTTAGAATAACAGTGAAGTATTTTTGGAGGACGTGAGTATATGAGAGATTTAAGCAGCACACAGTTTTTTCAGGTAGAAAGCGGTCCACAGATTCAAGCAAAAGATATACTTGAGATTGTGTACAGGGCATTGAGCGAAAAAGGATATAATCCGGTGAACCAGATTGTAGGGTATATTATGTCAGGGGACCCGACATATATCACAAGCTACGACGGGGCGAGGAGTCTGATCATGAAGATGGAGAGGGACGAACTGGTAGAAGAAATGCTTAAGACGTATATTGAGCACAACAGATGGGTATAATCTATGAGAATCATGGGACTGGACTATGGGTCTAAGACGGTAGGCGTAGCGATCAGCGACGCTTTAGGCATTACTGCCCAGGGGATAGAGACGATTTGCCGTAAGGAGGAGAACAAGCTGCGCAAGACCTGTGCGCGTATCGAGGCGTTGATCGGGGAGTACGGGGTCGAGCGTATTGTGCTTGGGCTTCCCAAGCATATGAACAATGATATTGGGGAACGGGCGGAACAATCTATGGAGTTTGGGAAGATGCTTACCCGTCGGACCGGCCTTGAGGTCGTGATGTGGGACGAGCGTTTGACCACAGTAGAAGCGGAACGGACTTTGATTGAGAATAAGGTGAGACGGGAAGACCGCAAGAAGTATATCGATAAGGTTGCGGCTGTAATTATATTGCAGGGATATCTGGATGCCTTGGCGGCAGGAAAGTAAGAAACCGTATTCTTGAGGAGATTATAATGGAAAAGATAAGATTCAGGTCGGAGGATATTTCGGAGGAAGTGGATTTTTTTGTGCTGGAGCAGACAAAGGTGAACGGTGTGTCCTATATTCTGGTTACTGATTCAGAGGAAGGGGATGCAGAATGTCTGATCCTTAAGGATACGTCAAAGGAGGCGTCGTCGGACAGTATCTATGAGATTGTGGAGGATGACGTGGAGCTTACGGCAATATCGAAGGTTTTCGAGGAGTTGCTCGAAGACGTCGAGATCGAAAGGTAATATACTATGTCCATCAGTAAAGAGAATTTTAAGAAAATGCTGAAAGAAAAGGGCCTTAAAGTAACCAACCAGCGGTTGCTTGTGCTAGAGGTACTTGCAGATCATCGCGATAAGCACATGACTGCGGAAGACATTTACGAACTGGTGAAGGAAGACTATCCGGATATCGGACTGGCTACCATTTACCGGACTGTGCAGTTGTTACGGGAAATGCAGTTGGTGGATCGGATCAATCTTGATGACGGGTGCCTGCGCTATGAGATCAGCGATATGTTTGACGGGGAGACAAAGCACCATCATCATCATCTGATATGTAAGACATGTGGGAAAGTGGTTCCGTTTGAAGAAGACCTCTTAGACGAATTAGAGCGTCTTGTTGAGCAGGAGACGGGCTTCTGCGTGTCAGACCACGAATTAAAGTTCTACGGACAATGCCAAGAGTGCCTGAAGATGGCAGGAAAATAGAACGGAGACGCACGTGGAGGTGTAAATTTGAAGAAAGAAAACAATGGAAAATTGCGAATCATTCCGCTTGGAGGTCTGGAAAAGATCGGAATGAACATTACTGCCTTCGAGTATGAAGACAGTATTATTGTCGTGGATTGCGGTCTGGCCTTCCCGGAGGATGACATGCTTGGAATCGACCTTGTCATACCGGATGTGACCTATCTTAAGGACAATATCCAGAAGGTGAAGGGATTCGTGATTACGCATGGACATGAAGACCATATCGGCGCGCTGTGCTATGTATTGCGGGAGATGAATCTTCCAATCTATGCGACAAAACTTACAATGGGAATTATTGAGAGGAAATTGACTGAGCATAACCTTCTGCGCAGTACCAGGAGGAAGGTTGTGAAGCATGGGCAGTCGATTAATCTTGGACAATTCAGAATAGAGTTTATTAAGACGAACCACAGTATCCAGGATGCGGCGGCGTTGGCGATTTATTCGCCGGCGGGGATTGTGGTGCATACCGGAGACTTTAAGGTGGACTATACGCCGGTATTTGGGGATGCCATTGATTTGCAGAGATTTGCGGAGATTGGCAAGAAGGGTGTTCTGGCGCTGATGTCGGACAGCACCAATGCCGAGCGAAAAGGGTTTACCCAGTCAGAGAGGACAGTGGGAATCACCTTCGACCACATTTTCTCAGAGCATCAGAATACCAGGATTATTATTGCGACCTTTGCATCTAATGTAGACCGAGTGCAGCAGATTATTAATTCGGCGTGCAAATATGAACGTAAGGTTGTTGTGGAAGGGCGCAGTATGGTAAATATTATTCAGGTTGCCCAGGAATTGGGGTATCTAAATGTGCCGGACAAGACGCTGATTGAGATTGACCAGCTTAAGAATTATCCGCCGGAGAAGACGGTATTGATTACGACGGGAAGCCAGGGGGAATCCATGGCGGCGTTGTCCCGTATGGCGGCGGACGTGCACAAGAAGGTTTCAATTATGCCGGGGGATACGGTTATATTCAGCTCTAACCCTATTCCGGGCAATGAGAAATCCGTTTCCAGGGTCATCAATGAGCTGTCGGCAAAGGGGGCGGACGTGATTTTTTCCGACGCCCATGTATCCGGACATGCCTGCCAGGAGGAGTTAAAGCTGATTTATTCTCTGGTGAAGCCCAAGTATGCCATTCCGGTTCACGGCGAATACCGTCATTTGAAGGCGAACGCGGGAATTGCGACTACCCTGGGAATTCCCAAGGAGAATGTATTTATCCTTCATTCCGGAGACGTGCTGGAGTTGTGCGCCCAGGAGGCGAAGATTGTGGACAAGGTGCACACAGGAGAGATTTTGGTGGACGGTCTTGGCGTAGGCGATGTGGGAAATATCGTGCTGCGTGACAGACAGCATTTGGCAGAGGACGGAATCCTGATTGTGGTGCTGACCCTTGAGAAGGGAAGCAACCAACTGCTTGCCGGACCGGATATTGTGTCCCGTGGGTTTGTCTATGTCAGAGAGTCCGAGGGGCTGATGGAGGAGGCCCGCAACGTGGTGAGCGAGGCTGTGGAGGATTGCCTGCTGCACCAGCGCAATGCGGATTGGAGTAAGATTAAGATGGTAATCAGAGATACCATGAATGAGTTTATCTGGAAACGTACCAAGAGGAAACCAATGGTGCTGCCGATTATTATGGATGTGTAGGATTAGAATTTAATGTATGGATAAGGGGAGACTGTTGCATGAAGCCGTAGCAGTCTCCTCTTTTTATATTTTTAATAAACAGTATAAAACAGTTGACAACAGTTACAAACTGTTATATACTGTTTACAACGGAGGAGGGATGAAATGAAATTAATCATTAATCATTCTTCCATGCAGCCAATCTACGAACAGATTGTTGAGCAGATTAAGACAAAGGTAATGCATGGGGAGCTTAAGGAGGATACAGCCCTGCCGTCGGTGCGGACGCTGGCGAAGGAGTTAAAGGTCAGCGCGCTGACCGTGAAGAAGGCATACGACGTACTGGAGGAAGAAGGCTTTGTGAATACGGTTCATGGAAAGGGCAGCTTCGTAGCCTTTGCCAATCAGGGGTTGATGCTGGAGGAGAAGAAGAAGGAAGTAGAGGCGGATTTGGAGAAGGCAATCCGGAAAGGAAGAAGCTGTGGGATGGCGGATTCAGAGCTTCGGACATTGTTTGAGCTTGTGTTGGAGGATGGGTAAATATGCTGAGATTGAATAAAGTTAAAAAGAATTATAAGGGATTTCAACTGGACTGTACCCTTGAGGTGCAAGAGGGGTGTGTGACCGGATTAATCGGAAAGAACGGCGCGGGAAAGAGCACTACCTTCAAGGCGATTCTGGGACTGATTAAGACGGACGGGGGAAGCATAGAGATTTTCGGCAAGCCGGCAGGTGAGATTGGGAATCAGGATAAGGAGGACATAGGAGTGGTCATGTCAGAATCAGGGTTCAGCGGATATCTGACGGTGAAGGATCTTCTCCCTATGCTTAAGAATCTGTACCGGAATTTTCATGAGCAGGAGTTTTGCAGAAGGTGCGGGGAGTTTCAGCTTCCCATGAATAAGAAGATTAAGGAGTTTTCCACCGGAATGAAGCGTAAGCTTCAGGTACTTGCGGCGCTTTCCCATGAGGCGAGGCTTTTGATTCTGGACGAACCCACTGCCGGACTGGATGTGCTTGCCAGGGATGAGCTTCTGGATATGCTGCGCGCCTATATGGAGAAGGAGGGGCGTTCGATTCTGGTAAGCTCTCACATTTCCAGTGATTTGGAGGGGCTGTGCGATGATATTTACATGATTGATAACGGGAAGATTGTGCTCTATGAGGAGACGGATGTACTGCTAGACAGCTACGGGCTTCTCAAGGTGACAGAGGAACAGTTTAAAAGGCTTGAGAGAGAGCATTTGCTGCGCCATAAGAAGGAGGATTTCGGTTATAGCTGCCTGACGGACCAGAGACAGTTCTATCAGGAGAATTATCCGGATATTGCGGTGGAGAAGGGGACGATTGACGAGCTGATTATGATGATGATACGAGGTGAAGAATAATGAAGGGTTTATTTATGAAGGATTTGGGCCTGCTGAAAGGGCAGAAGCAATTTTTTGCCGCTGTACTGATTATGACGGTGATATTCATGACGGCTTATACGAATTTTGCGTTTGTAATTACTTATATTACTATGATGGTAGGGGTTCTGACATTGACGACCCTAAATTATGATGATTTTGAAAACGGGATGGGGTATCTCTTAACGCTTCCGGTCAGCCGCAGGGAGTATGTGGGGGAGAAGTATCTGTTTAGTATTGTGACCACATTGCCGGCTCTGGCGGCGGTATCCGTTTTAGCGATTATAGTATCCAAAATCAGGGGAATCGGGTTCCCTGTGGGAGAGTGGGTGCTGTCTGTGGTGATTAGTTTCCTGTTGGTTACTGTGATTCTGTCTGTATTGATTCCTTTGCAGTTAAAGTTCGGGGCAGATAAGAGCAGGGTTGCAATGATGATCGTGTGGGGAGTTGGAATCATGGCGGTATATCTGGGCATGAAAATATGTGATGCCTTTGGTATTGACTGGATGGCGGCGCTGGACTTGATTGCCAGGCTTAGGCCGGTTGTCGCGCTGGCAGGTATTACAGCGATATGCGGGATTTTCATGGTGATTTCCTATTTTTGCTCGTTGCGTTTGCTTGAGAAGCGGGAATTCTAAGGAATTGTGTAGACTAAGGTTATGATAGAGAGAGGAGTGGGTTTATGGGATGGAATATTATTTTCAGAGTCGGCGAGATTAGCGCCGTATTGAGGATGGTGTATTTCTTTACTGTGGAGTTGGCAGAGATGAAGCAAAACCGCTGCGGACTGTGGGAGGCAAGGGACAGGCTGAAGAAACGCCGGAGGATGAGGAAATGTAGGTGCATGAAAGCGGAGTCTGGCAGGGTATGGCTCTGATATGAATATCGGGTATTGATTTTATCTATAAAAATGGATATACTGTACTGGAACAAAAGAACAGGCGGAGTACAGTATGGATTATGAATTATTGTTAAATGAGATTATTAATATCGGGAAAGAGATGATTAAAAGCGGGGCGGAGACGGACAGGGCAGAGGACAGTATGTACCGGATGCTGGAAAGCTATGATTTGGAGCAGTGCAGTGTCTTTGCTATTCAGAGTGACATCCAAGCGACGATAAAGCCTAAGGGCGGTCATTTTATTACACAGATTAGAAGGATTCACAGGACGGGCTTTAACTATGACCGGCTGGATTATCTGAACAACCTGTCCAGGCAGATTTGTAAGGATACGCCGTCTGTGGAGGAGATACGCAGGAAGTATGATGAAGTGATGGACAGAAAGCCTCTGCCCTGGTATTTACAGTTTGCTGCGCCGATTCTGGGCGGAGTGGGATTTGGCGTTTATTTTGGCTGCGATTGGCTGGATACAATCGTGGGTGTTATTATCTGCGGAGGAATCGAGGTCTATTTGGGGAATAAATTGAATCAGAAGGAAGACAACCTTGTGGTATATAACCTGATTATTGCGTTTCTGTCTGCGGCGGCTGTTCTGTTGGCGGGTAAAATTGGCTTCGGGCATCATCCGGATAGAATCGTACTGGGACTGAATATGGTTCTGATCAGTGGGCTTGGAGTTGCCAACGGAATCAGGGATGTGGTGAAACGGGCCTATTTATCAGGGCTTCTGAACATATCCAATGCCTGTCTGGGGGCGGTTGCGATTGCCTGTGGGACGGGGCTTGCCATGCTGATTTTCAAAGGAGATATGTACGAGATGTACATTGCGCCGAGCATCACTGTGCAACTGATTTCCTGCGGGATAGCCAGTATGGGCTTCGCATTGGTGTTTAAGGCAGCGGTCAAGCAGTCGGTCTATGCGGGGCTTGGCGGCGCGATTAATTGTGCTTTCTATGTGTTGGGGCTGAAGCTCTGGGGAAATGATTTTGCAGCGGTTATGGCCGGCTCGGCGGTGGTGGCTGCCTATGCTTTTCTCATGTCCAGGGTTCACAGAGCCCCTGCGACAATTTTTCTGACAACGTCGATTATGCCGGTAATTCCCGGCGCGTCGCTGTTTTACATGATGCATGGGTTTGTCCAGGCGGATTACGCCCTGGCGTCACAGCAGGCAATCCAATTGGCAAAAACCTGCGTTGCTGTGGCATTCGGTTTTTTGCTAATAGAGATTGTGACGCGTTATATTGGGGAATGGAAGGTCGCGGAGACGGGATATTCAATAGATAGAGATAGATAGATGGAGAGTAGGTCGTGGATAGGAAGAAGAATATCAGGTGGAATACGCTGCGTATTACGGCGTTTGGTTTTTTGGGTATTATTTTGATTGGGGGAGTGCTGCTGTACCTGCCTGTAAGCAACACACAGCCAATCGCGTTTATGGACGCGTTGTTTACGTCAGTAACGTCTGTATGCGTGACAGGGCTGGTGACGGTTGTACCGGCTTCTCAATTTACGCTGTTCGGAAAGGTCATATTGCTGCTGCTGATTCAGATTGGCGGTCTTGGGGTGATTGCCTGTACGGCGTTATTTTTCTTCCTGCTGCGAAGGCGGATTACGCTGCGGGAGAGGGTGGTACTCCAGGAATCATACGGTGCGGACCGTCTGGGCGGGATTGTCCGGATGGTCAGGGGAATCATCCTTGGCACGCTGACGGTGGAGTGCTGCGGGGCTTTGCTGTATGCGTTCCAGTTTGTACCGGAGTATGGTCCGGTTAAGGGAATCTGGTATTCAATCTTCCATGCGGTCTCGGCGTTCTGTAATGCAGGGATTGATATCCTTGGAGAAAACAGCCTTGCGAATTATGCGACGAACCCGATTATTAATATTACTACGATTCTTTTGATTATCTTAAGCGGAATCGGGTTTACGGTCTGGTTTGACGTGATAGAGAACGGGAAGAAGCTCATCCATCAGGAGGTGCCCGCTAAATGGTGGTTTACACGGCTTCGGCTTCATTCTAAGCTGGCTTTGATTATGACGTTTTTTTTGATTCTTACAGGGACGGTCTTTATATTTTGCGCTGAGTATGGGAATCACGATACCATTGGAGGCATGACCTTTGCAGAGAAGCTGCTGGCTTCTTTGTTTCAGTCTGTGACAACAAGGACGGCAGGGTTCTATACATTTTCCCAGGGGGCAATGCATGACGAATCGAAGCTGTTCTGTTCGATTCTTATGTTTATCGGCGGTTCTCCCGGCGGTACGGCAGGCGGGACAAAGACAACCACATTTGCCATGCTGTTCCTTGCGTGCCTTACTTTTGTGAAGGGCGGAAATGACACGGAATGTATGGGAAGGAGGATTTCTGTGGCCAATTTCCGGACAGGGTTTTGTGTGATTATGGTGGCGTTTTCTGTGTTTATCACGGGTACGATTGCAATCCTTGCCATGGAGTCTGACAGTATTCCCATGATAAATGTGGTTTATGAGGCGGCGTCGGCTGTTGGAACCGTGGGACTTACGGCGGACTTAACGCCGAAGCTTGGCAGGGCAAGCCAGATAATTATCATGATTATGATGTATATCGGCAGGCTTGGGCCGCTTACGCTGGCGCTTACATTTGCGGGGAAGACCCATCCAAGGGATAAGGTACGGCGTCTCCCTAAGGAACAGATTATGGTTGGATAGCAAAAGGAGGAAATGATGAATAAGCAGTTTGTGGTGTTGGGGCTTGGAAGCTTTGGGGCGAGTGTGGCGGTTACGCTTGAGAAGCTTGGGTGCGACGTTGTGGCAGTAGATCAGGATATGGAATTGGTAAGTGAGATTGCAGACCAGGTTACGTATGCGATGCAGGCGGATATCGAGAATCCGAAGCTTCTTGAGTCTCTGGGGTCAAGGAATTTTGAAGGGATGGTGGTGGCTTCGTCGGAGAATCTGGAGGGAAGTATTCTGGCTACTCTTGCCGCTAAGGAGATAGGGATTCCGTATATTTTATGTAAGGCGCATAATGAGAGGCACGCCCAGGTGCTTAGGAAGATTGGGGCGGATGCGGTGGTATTTCCGGAGAAGGAGATGGGGCGGAAGATTGCAAAGAATCTGGTATCTGCCAATCTTGCAGACTGGATTGAGTTGTCGCCGGATTATAGCATCGTGGAGACTGCTATACCGAAGCGGTGGATTGGTAAGACGCTTAAGGAGTTGGATGTCAGAAGGACGTATGAGGTTAATGTGGTGGGGATTAAAGAGGAGGAGGAAGGACGTGTTGAGATTACGCCTGATCCGGAGACACCGCTTAGGGAAGGGATGATATTGATGCTGATTGGGGCGAATGAGGCGTTGGAGAAGATATAGAAATTAATGGGTTCTTAAGATTTTTTCTATATCTTTAATGGATTGAACACACTTTAGACATATTTACCATTTATACTAAAACACAGATAGTTGATAAGGACATCAACTATCTCCCCCTCAATAAAGCAAAGCACCTGGGGGCTTGCCCCTGGTGCCGCACTTTAACTCTCATTCCTTTAACTACTATAATAACAACGAAGCCCGTTATCCCTTGTGGATAGCGGGCTTTCGCTGTTTACAGGTGATTTTTCCCTTAACGCCCATACCTCCTGGTAATCGCCAGAATCTCACCCTTAAGTTCATCCGACAAATCAGCCTTTGTAAGCCTCCACCGCCAGTTCTTTCCCACGGTAGAAGGCTGGTTCATCCGGCAGCTATTGTCAAGCCCCATATAATCCTGTAACGGAATAATACAAGTCTTAGCGCTGCTTCTCATCACAAGGGCAATGAAGGACTTATACAGCAACTCCTTTGGCGTATAGTGGTCGCACATATAATCCCTGGCAGCATTCAATTCATCCTTGGTAATAGAGTCCAGCCATCCGACGATGGTTTCATTGTCATGTGTGCCAGTGTAGGCTACGCTGTTCTCCAAGTAATTATGAGGCAGATAATCGTTGGCAGAACCGGAATCCCTGGAGTCAAATGCGAACTCAAGCACCTTCATCCCAGGAAAGCCGCTTTCGTGAACCAGCCAGCGGACAGAATCCGTCACATACCCCAGATCCTCCGCAATCACCTCATGATGCCCTAAATGCTGCTCCATACACTGGAACAGTTCAATTCCAGGCCCCTTTTCCCAGTGGCCGTTTACGGCAGACTTATCCCCGTAAGGGATGGAATAATATTCGTCGAATCCGCGGAAATGATCAATTCTCAGTACATCATACATCTGGAAACAGTACGCCAGACGGGAAATCCACCACTTATAGTTCGTGTCCCTGTGGTAATCCCACCGATAGAGGGGATTCCCCCAGAGCTGGCCTGTGGCGGAGAAGCCGTCCGGCGGACAGCCTGCCACCGCAAGAGGAACATTCTTTTCATCCAACTGGAACAGCTCTGGATGCGCCCAGGTATCCGCGCTGTCCATGGCCACATAGATGGGGATGTCTCCGATTAAGCGGATACCCTTCTGGTTGGCATAGTCCTTAAGCGCACTCCATTGTTCATGGAACTTAAATTGCAGATATTGATGGAATTCCACGTAAGGGTACAGTTCTTTATAGTATTCCTCCATGGCAGAGCTCTTGCGCAGGCGGATATCTAAAGGCCACTGATCCCAGGAAACGTTTTCGTACTGCTCTTTAATCGCCATGAAAAGGGCATAGTCGGAGAGCCACCATTTATTTTTTCTGACAAAATGCTGATAATCGTGGTTCTCTGTAATCCAACTTCTCTGGTAGGCTTTATAGAGCAGAGTGTAGCGGTTTTTGTAGAGCTTCTCATAGTCTACCCTGTCTGCCTGCTCCCCAAAATCAATGGCATCACACTCCTCCTGATGAAGAACGCCCTCCTCAACGAGAGCCTCCAGGCTGATAAAATAGGGATTTCCTGCAAAAGTAGAAAAAGACTGGTAGGGGGAATCCCCATAGCTTGTAGGTCCAAGCGGAAGAATCTGCCAATAGGACTGTCCAGCCTCCTTGAGCCAATCGATAAAATCATATGCACTCTGGGAAAAACTGCCGATGCCATAGCGCGACGGCAGGCTGGTAATAGGGAGAAGAATCCCTGCTTTTCGTTTCATAAATGTTACCTCCTGATTTTACATAATATAAATGTACCTCTTTTTGTGTCAAAACGCAATCTGTATTTGATATTTAGTATCATTATGACAGAAAAATCAAAGAATTTTGTGCAAACTGTACATAAATGGAAAGGATGTTTATGCATTGATAAAACTTGTTGCGGTTTTAAATATATGGTATAATAAATCGTATTAATATGCAGGCATGTCAGCAGATTTGAAAGAAATTTGTGACAGATGTGGCGTTAAAAAAGTCTCGGACGGCAGTTTGGTGCCGGGTCATGTTATCATGGATCGGCGAACGGACACCGGACGGGCGTATCTGTATGGGAATCGTTACGGAGGTGTAAGATGATAACGATCAAAGATATGGCCGACATGTTGGGCACCAGTACAACGACTGTGTCGAATGTTATCCATGGAAAGACGAGCGAGGTATCGCAGAAGACGGTAGAGAGAGTAGAGAAGCTTTTGGAAGAATATGATTATGTTCCGAACAACAGTGCAAGGAGTTTGACGCAGAATTGTTCTAAGATTATCGGCGTTGCGTTAAAGAGCCGGAAAGAGCAGTATGACAACATCCTTGCGGATCCTTTTTTCAGCGAATTGATTGGGTCGATTGAGGCTGAGATCCGAAGCAGGGGTTATTATATGATGATTTATACATCCAATGATCTTACGGAGTTGATTCGGAATATCCTGACGTGGAATGTGGACGGGCTTTTATTGCTCGGCATCCTTCATGATGATTTTGTGAGGATAAAGAGCAGGTACAAGAAGCCTGTGGTTTTAATAGACAGTTACGCCCCCAGGGATATTATGAATTACGTGAACGTGGGGCTGGAGGATGAGAGAGGGTCTTTTGAGATGACCTGCCACCTCTTAGAGAAAGGGCATCGGAGGATTGCATTTCTGGCAGATAACATGGAGGGCGTGGATTATACGCGCTATGTGGGGCACCAGAAGGCAATGGCAAAGTATGGGCTGAAAGCGGATGAGAAGGATTTGCTGATTATCCGGTCAGGGATGATGGAGAGGGAGTCAAGCCTTGAAGAACTATATTATCTCTCCAGGAATTATACGGCGTTTATGTGCTGCTCAGATTACCACGCGGTAGTTTTGATGAGCTATTTCAGTGACAGAGGAGTACGGATTCCGGAAGATTTGTCTTTCACAGGCTTTGATGATGTCCTGTTGGCAAGAATTGTCCGTCCGGCTCTTACTACGGTCCGACAGGATATTACCCGAAAGGGATGTCTTGCAGTCGATACGCTGCTTAAAATGATACAGGAGGAGGCGCAGCCTAAGTGGGATGTAAAGCTCCCGGTTGAGATTGTAATCAGGGACAGCGTGAAGACGATTTCCTCTTATGGAAGCCATGAACGGATAGAGATGAAAACAGAATAAAAGAGGCAGTTTTGCCGTCAGTACAGAGGATAAATCCAGTGTGGAGGATATGTCCTCTTTTTTTTGACGGAATTCGACCTTTTTCGCATAAGGAAATGTGTTGTGAATTTGTACAAAAAATAATATTTGAAATTGTATAATTTATATAAATTTTCGTTTTTTAAACGAAAATTTAAAACTTATGCGTAAAAGGTATTGCTAGTTTACATAATTAGTGCTAATATATGAGACAAGATACCTTATGCGCAAAAGGTGAAAAAATAATTAAATTGTGGAGGACAAAATGAAAAGGAAAGTTATTGCAGCATTTTTGGCAGCGACAATGGTATTAGGCTTAGCGGCATGCGGCTCATCAGGTGGAGATTCCGGAGACGGCGGTTCATCAGGCGGTTCATCCTCCAAGTCAGACGGAAAGACAATCCGTCTGGTCAACGGTAAGATTGAGATTGACGGAACTCTGAAAAAGCTGGCTGAGATGTATAAGGAAGAAACCGGCGTTACGGTTGAGATCGAGTCTATGGGAGGAGGCGTTGATATCCAGGGTACGATCAAGGGTTACTACCAGGCTGGCAATATGCCGGATATCTTTGTAAATGGCCTCGCACCGGAATTTGCGAACTGGTCTGGAATGCTTGTAGATATGAGCGATGAAAAATGGGCGTCTGATACGGATAATGCATATACCGTGGAGGGAGAAGGAGTCGTAGGATATCCGTATACTGTCGAAGGTATCGGACTTGCATATAATAAGGACATCTTAGAGAAAGCGGGTATTGATCCGACAACCTTGACGAATACTGAAAAACTGGAGGCAGCCTTCAAGGAGATGGATTCCAAGAAGGATGAACTTGGAATTACGGCAGTTGTAGGCTACTGTGCAGAGCCTACCAACCTCTATTGGTCCACAGGACAGCATTTATTCGCGAATTACATAGATGCAGGTCTTGATCGTGACGACACCACATACATTGACATGCTCAACGACGGCGGAAAGCTTGACGAGGAACGTCTGACTGATTTCGCTGAGTATGTAGGCGTTCTCAACGAGTATTCTGACCCGTCACTGTTGGTTTCCGGTACATATGATCAGCAGATTTTGAATTTTGCGTCCGGCAAGTATGCATTCGTGACACAGGGCTCCTGGATTGGCGCTACAATGATGACAGACGATAAGGCTGAGTATGATGCGGCAGGCAACTTTGAGGTTGGTATGATTCCATACGCATTCCAGGAGGGCATTGACACGATCCTTACCAATTCTCCTTCCTGGTGGTCCATTTATTCTGAGGGCAACGTAGACGCAGCTAAGGCATTCTTACAGTGGATGTCAGAAGATGAGGCTCAGAAGGTTCTGGTTGAGGAAGCCGGATTTATCAGCCCATTCAAGTCCTGTACTTATGTTGCAGATGATCCGTTTGCTCAGGCTATGGTAGATTATATTGCTGAGGAGAAGACATCCTCATGGCACTGGCTTGACTTCAAGGAGGGCTATGCAATGAACTATACCGGCCAGGTATTTGCTGATTACGCGGCAGGCAGCCTTGATACGGAAGGGTTCGTTAAGACAATACAGCAGGTTACAGAGGCTTGCTATGCAAACTAATTGTTCAAGGGTTTCATTCTTGAGATTAGACCACTGTTAAGGTGTGGACGGCAGCAGCTTGCTGCCGTCCTTTTTCATACCCGCGTAGGGTACAACAATGTTAAAAAATGAGAGAGAGGAGCTGTAACAATGGCTGAAAACTCAAAAAATACAAAACTGTTGTCCTTCGTTCTCCTTGCCGCAGGAATTGCGGGCCTGGTGATCGCGCTGATCTTAGATTTCAGCGGCAGTAATGTATCTTACAGGGGTGCGCTGCTGGTAATCGGCGCGATTTTATTCCTTGTAGGATTGTATTTTTTCCCAACGGTTGAACATCACCGCAGTATTATTAACTTTATATTTTTATTCCCGTTGCTATTTTCATTTGCCGTGACGGTACTAATCCCTCTGGGGCTTGGTATTATCTACTCATTCACAGACTGGAACGGCATCCGGCTGACAGGCTTTGTAGGATTTTTGAACTACACCACGATGTTTAAAGATCCGGCGTTTATCTGGTCTGTACTGCTTACATTTTTATTCGTAATTTTTAACATGGTGCTGATTAATGTAATTGGTTTCATGCTTGCCCTGCTCTGTACCTCCAAGATGCGAGGAATTAATTTCTTTCGGGCGGCTTATTTCCTCCCTAACCTCATCGGAGGTATCGTACTTGGTTACATCTGGCAGTTCGTATTCAATAACGTGCTCATCCAGATTACTTCAAAGTGGGGTATGGTGAACTCGGTGCTTTCAAACACAAAGACAGCGTTTGCGGCCATCGTGGTTGTATACATCTGGCAGTATGCAGGATATATCATGCTGATTTATGTAACCGGACTTACCACTGTCCCCAAGGATGTGTTGGAAGCGTCCCAGATTGACGGCGCCAATGCGCTGACGACTCTGTTCAGGATTAAAATTCCGATGATTGCGTCCACGATTACAATCTGTACATTCCTGACACTGACGTCTGCGTTTAAACAGTTCGATGTGAACATGGCGTTGACCAATGGTACGGGTTCTGTGGCGGACTTCATGGGGAACTATCTGACCAATGGTACACAGATGCTCGCCCTGAATATCTACAATACGGCGATTACGAAGAACAGCTATGCTCTTGGCCAGGCGAAAGCCGTTCTGTTCTTCATCATCCTGGCAACCGTATCCATAATTCAGGTTCGGATATCTAACAGCAAGGAGGTAGAGTTGTAATGAGAATGAAGAAGTCCAATAAAATTATTTTTACGATTCTTGGCACGATTGTTGCAATTTATACTCTGTTTCCATTTTACCTGGTTGTATTAAACACATTTAAGAATGCCACCGGTATTGTGGCAAATCCGGTAGGAATCAGTGGAATCAGTTTTTCACAGTTGATGGCCAATATCTCTGCGGTAGTTAATAACTCGAACTTTAACTTCTGGTATGCCTTCGGCACGTCTGTTGTGATTACGGTGCTGTCGCTTGTGCTGCTGGCATTGTTCGGCGGTATGGCGGCGTGGGTTATCTGCCGGAATAAGACCAAATGGTCAACTGCTATTTATATGGTTTTTATCGCATCCATGATTATACCCTTCCAGGTTGTCATGCTGCCTTTGATTTCTACGTTCCGTGATGTAAGTGAGTTTATCGGTATCTCCATGCTTCAGTCTATTCCGGGTATCGTGTTCGCATACTGCGGCTTCGGCGGCGCTATGACCGTATTTATCCTGACCGGCTTTATCAAGGGTATTCCTTATGAGCTGGAGGAAGCCGCGGCGATTGACGGCTGCTCTCCGGAGGGAACGTTTTTTAGGATTATCTTCCCGCTTTTGACGCCGGTTATTACCACTGTTACCATCTTAAACGGTATGTGGATCTGGAACGACTACCTGTTGCCATCCTTGATGCTTGGACAGAACGGTAAGGTAAAGACCCTTCCGGTTGCGGTACAGGCGTTCGTAGGTTCCTACGTAAAACAGTGGGATCTGATTCTGACGGCTGCGCTTCTTGCTATCGTTCCGATGATCATTATCTTCCTGGTTGCCCAGAAGCAGATCATGAACGGAATGGTGGAAGGCGCTATCAAGTAAATATTACGTATTGGAGGAGTCTGCTATGAATTTGTTTGATATGAATGGTCCGTTGATGTACAATCTTGGGAAATTAGCGAATATCTTCCTGTGCAATGTGTTATTCTGCCTGTTTTCCCTGCCGCTGTTTACCATAGGCGCGGCATTGTCGGCATTGTTCGCATGTATGCAGGCAATCTGGGATGAGGACGAGGATGATATCATGGCGAAGCAGTTCTGGAATGCATTTAAGCAGAATTTCAGACAGGGGACTGTGCTGTGGCTTTTGTGCCTTTTGGCGTTTGCATTCCTGGGAATCTATTACTTTATCGTGTTAAGTATGACGGGCACGGTGGGACGGGTTTACAGGGTCAGCTTCTTTATGATGTGTCTGATCTTCCTGTTTGGGTTTCAGTATTTGTTCCCATTGCAGGCGAGATACAGAAACAGTATCAGGAATACATTGAAAAATGCATGGCTTCTCAGTATTGCGGCGCTGCCGTGGACGGTTTTAAGCATCCTGCTCATTGCAGGGGCGGTTTATCTTTCCTTCTTCATGAACCCTGACGGCGTGAGCCTGGCGGTGTTCTTGTGGGGAACCTTGGGCTTTGGGATTGTTGCATATCTGAACAGCATTTTCTTTAAGAAGGCTTTTCAGATGATTGATCCAAAGAAGTTAGAGGCAGCCCATGAAGCGCCAAGCGAGGCGTTGTTCATTGATGAAGAACATCGGACTGAGAAATCGCGTTATGCTAATTGATTACTATAACTTGGAGGAGAATGATTATGGCTTCAATCAGTTTTAAAAATGTAACAAAGACCTATGATGGAGCGACATCTCCGGTTGTCCCGAATCTGAATCTGGAGATTAAGGATAAGGAATTCATTATCCTGGTAGGTCCGTCGGGATGCGGGAAGTCCACCACTCTGCGTATGATCGCAGGGCTTGAGTCTATTACAGAGGGTGAGGTATATATCGGGGACCGGCTCGTTAATAAGGTTCCGCCAAAGGACCGTGATATCGCGATGGTGTTCCAGAACTATGCCCTTTATCCTCATATGAATGTATATAAGAACATTTCTTTCGGCCTGAATCTTCGCAAGGAGGATAAAGCCGAGATTGACCGCCGTGTACACGAGGCGGCGAAGATTCTTGACTTAGAGCATCTTCTGAACCGTAAGCCGAAGGAGTTGTCCGGCGGTCAGCGTCAGAGGGTTGCCCTTGGCCGCGCTATGGTTCGCAACCCTGCCGTATTCCTTCTGGATGAGCCTTTGTCCAACCTGGACGCCAAGCTGCGCGCATCCATGAGGACGGAGATTGCCAAGCTTCATCAGAGGCTTGATATTACCTTTGTGTATGTAACTCATGACCAGACAGAGGCCATGACTATGGGTGACCGTATCGTTGTCATGAAAGAGGGAATCGTTCAGCAGTTTGATACCCCTCAGGTGCTCTATGATACCCCTGATAATCTGTTTGTGGCAGGGTTCATCGGCAGCCCGCAGATGAATTTCATGGACGCTCAGATTAAGCAGGAGGGCGGTAAGCTCTACTCAGTTGTGAAGGGCAATCAGTTGTTGATACCGGATTTCAAGAAGGAGGCGCTGACTCCTTATGTGGGAAAAACTGTTGTGATGGGACTTCGTATCGAGGATTTCCTTCCGAAAGAGAAGATGACAAAGGATAATACGCTGGCGGCAGAGATGAATTTCAGTGAATTGATGGGCGCGGATTACCACTTACACCTGTCTGTGGAGGACATACCGCTTACCATGAAGATTTCTTCAACAGAGAAGCCCCTTGAGAAAGGGCCGGCGAAGATTGCGGCCAATATGGATAAGGCCCATTTCTTCGATAAGGATACGGAAAAGGCAATCTGCCACTAGGAAAGGAAGAACAGAATATGGTAGAATGGTTAAAAAATGCAGTATTTTATGAGATTTATCCCCAGTCCTTTGCGGATACCAATGCGGACGGAATAGGAGATATGCAGGGAATTATCGACCATCTGGATTATATCGCAGAGCTTGGATGTAATGCTATCTGGCTGAATCCTTGTTTTGAGTCGCCGTTTTTGGATGCGGGATATGATGTTTCGGATTATATGAAGGTGGCTCCCCGCTACGGAACAAATGCTGATTTAAAGCGATTGTTTGACGAGGCGCATAAGCGTGATATGCACGTATTGCTTGACCTGGTTCCAGGCCATACCTCCTGGGAGCACGAGTGGTTCAAGGAGTCCTTAAAGCCAGAGAAGAATCCTTATTCCGGACGTTATGTCTGGACGGACGACGCGTGGACAGAGTTTGAAGGGGACGAGAATATCCGCGGATTTCTGCGGGGCATGAGCCAGAGGAACGGCTGCGTGGCAGTCAATTTCTATGCTCACCAGCCTTGCCTGAATTATGGTTGTTATAAGGTTGAGAATCCAAGCTGGCAGCAGCCTATGGATTCCGAGGATGCGCTTAGCACCCGCGAGGCAATTAAGGATGTGATGCGGTTCTGGCTTAAGATGGGATGCGACGGGTTCCGTGTAGACATGGCCGGCTCTCTGGTAAAGAACGACCCGGACCAGGAGGGTACTATTGCCCTATGGAGAGATTTCAGAGATTTTCTGGATAAGGAGTTTCCGGAGGCGGCGATGATTTCTGAGTGGGGACAGCCGGATCGGAGTCTGCGGTCAGGATATCATATGGATTTCATGCTGCATTTCGGGCCGAGTCATTATACAGAGCTGTATCATGCGGATAATCCGTACTTTTCACGCAAGGGTACAGGCAACGCAAAGGCGTTTATTGATTACTATAAGAAATGCTATGAGCCGACTAACGGCAAGGGCATGATCTGTATGCCCTCCGGTAATCACGATATGGAGAGGCTTACCAAGTGGCTGGACGAGGAGGAAGTGAAGATTGTATTTGCATTTATCCTGTCATTGCCGGGCGCGCCGTTTATCTATTACGGGGATGAGCTTGGAATGAAGTATCTGGCGGATGTGGTGTCTGTGGAGGGCGGCTATATCCGGACAGGGTCCCGTTCTCCGATGCAATGGAACGACGGTTTGAATGCGGGCTTCTCAGAGGCGAAGGCGGATGAACTGTACATTCCTATTGATCCGGATGAGAATCGCCCGACGGCTAAGAAGCAGATGGAAACACCTGATTCCATTTACCATGAGGTGAAGAAGCTGATTGGCGTCCGTCAGTCGGTGAAGGTGCTGCAGAGCGAGGCGAAGATTGAGTTTTTGTACTGTGAGGAAAATGCTTATCCTTTGGCATACAGAAGGTATAATGACGAGGAGTCTGTGCTGATTGTGGTTAATCCGTCTGGAAAGGCTGCGGATTTTGCGTATGACGGGAAATTAGGACAGGTGCTCTACCAGAATGGCGGAGATATTGAGCAAAAAGACGGGAGGATTACGATTCCGGCTGCTACTGCTGTGTTTGTGAGAGAAGTGAAATAGTTATAGACGGAAGAAAACCGCCGGTACACAAAAGATGAGTGTGTCGGCGGTTTTTTGTTAATATTTTTCAATCATAACATGTTTAGATTAATACAAATGCCTCATAAGGTCTTAACGTAATCTCCTTTTTGCCATAGTCATTTTCCATATTGGCAATCAGGCAGGATTTACCGACGAATTCCTCCGGTATGGTAAATGCAATCTCCTGGTCTGTAAAGTTACAAACCGTCAAAAGCTTTTGCTCATCAAGAGTCCTTGTGTAGACGAACAGTTCTTCACTGTCCTCCATAAGCGGCTCATATTTGCCGTACACCATAATGGGATTCTCTTTGCGCAGTGCAATGAGCTTCTTGTAATAGTGGAACACAGAATTGGGGTCAGCCGTCTCGGCCTTGGCGTTAATCTCTGTGTAATTCGGGTTTACGGCAATCCATGGCGTCCCTGTGGTGAAGCCGGCCTGGCAGGAATCATCCCACTGTACAGGGGTTCGGGCATTGTCGCGGCTTCTGGCGATGATACATGGCCAGAACTCCTCATGGGAAACCTCGCCGCTTAAGCACCACTCCTGATAAGCGTTGACGCTCTCGATATCGCGGAATTCCTCCGGCTTCTGGAACGGATAATTGGTCATTCCCAGTTCTTCTCCCTGATAAATATAAGGAGAGCCTTGCATCATATGAAGGCAGGTGGCAAGCATCTTGGCGGAAACCTCTCTGAACTTGGGCCTGTCGTCCCCGAAGCGGGAAACTGCTCTTGGCTGGTCGTGGTTATCCCAGAACAGACTGTTCCATGCCTGACCGTATAATTCGGTCTGCCAACGGGTAAAGATATTTTTAAGCTTGGTAAGCTGCCATTTCTTGGCGTCCCATTTGCCATATTTGCCATGGTTATCAACATGTTCAAACTGGAATACCATGTTAAGCTCATGAGAATCCTCGCCGGCGTACTTTTTGGCTTCTTCAGTAGTCACGCCAGGCGTCTCGCCCACGGTCATGATATCATATTTTGACAGTACCTTTTCGTTCATCTCCTTTAGGTATCTGTGGACGTTGGGACCGTGTATACAGTAAGGAGAGTAGTCGCCGTAGAATTCCGTTACCGGACCGTCAGGCATCTCTTTGGTCTTGGAAATCATGCTGATAACGTCCATACGGAAGCCGTCAATGCCCTTGTCGCACCACCAGGTCATCATGTCAAAGACCTCCTTACGTACCGTCGGATTATCCCAGTTTAAATCCGGCTGCTTCCTGGAAAACAAGTGCAGGTAATACATGGCCGTCTGCTCGTCATACTGCCATGCAGAGCCGCTAAAGCATGAGCCCCAGTTGTTAGGAGGCGTCTGGGCGTCTTTTCCCTCCCGCCAGATGTAATAATCACGGTATTCGTTATCCTTTGACTTGCGGCTTTCCATAAACCATTTATGCTCGTCGGAGGTGTGGTTTACCACCAGGTCCATGACCACCCGAAGCCCTCTTTTGTGGGCTTCTAAGAGCATCTCGTCGAAATCCTCCATGGTTCCGAATTCGTCCATAATCGCCTGGTAATCGCTGATATCATAGCCGTTGTCGTCGTTTGGCGATTGGTAGATGGGGGAGAGCCAGAGCACATCGACCCCTAAGTATTTCAAATAATCCAGACGGCTGGTGATTCCCTTGATATCTCCGATTCCGTCTCCGTTGCTGTCCATAAAACTGCGAGGGTAAATCTGATAGATTACAGCCTCTTTCCACCATGTTCTGTTCATAAGCTCATTCCTTTCTAGCGTTTATATATTTTTACATTTCTAAAATAATAACCTGATATCCCTTTAGCTTCAAGGCCAACCCGTCCCAAGCAAGGTCTGGCTCGTTGTTCAGCAGCACCTTCTTATATTCAGAAGGAAGCGGTACGGTCTGCTCCTCCATCTGATAGTTTCCGATTACCAGGAGAGTCTTATCCCCTTTGCGGTAATAAGCCATCAGGTTGTGGGTATCCTTAAGGTACGGCTCTAACGCGCCGTAAACAACCGTCTCCTTATACTCCGGATTCTTGCGCAGGGCAATCAATTTCTTATAGAAACTTCTGACAGAATCAGGGTCGCTAAGCTGGCTCTTGGCATTGATGGCGGTGTAATTGGGATTCACCTTTAACCAGGGCTTACCTGTGGTGAACCCTGCGTTTGCCTCGTCAGACCACTGCATAGGAGTACGGGCGTTGTCGCGGCTGAATTTTGATACAGCCTTTAAAGCGTCGGCAGGAGACAACCCTGCGTCCAGAGCAACCTGGTATTCATCCAGCGTGGAGATATCGTCCACTTCGTCAATGGAGGAGAAGGGTACATTCTCCATTCCAATCTCCTGTCCCTGATAGATAAACGGCAGCCCTCTTAACATGAAGTTCAGGGCAGCCAAAAGCTTCTTGCTCTGTGGGCAGCATTCCCCCTCAGGGATATAACGGCTGACTCCGCGTGGCTCGTCGTGGTTCTCGATGATGTTGGAGAGAAAACCAATGCCGCCGATCTTAGCCTGTGACTCGAAGCAGCATTGCTTATAGTCGTCCGGCGTGATTGGTTTCGCGTCGTACCAGCCTTTATCACTGTTTCCGAAAACCGTTTCGTTAAAGTCAAACATACTGGAGAAGTAGCCGTTCTCACCGATAAAATCAGGAATCTCCTCAGGCTTCTCGTTAAATACTTCGCCTACGGAAAATGCATCATAGTTTTTGAAGGTGCGGTCACGCATCTCTCCTAAAAATTCTCCGATGCCTTTGGCCTCTTTTAGCATGGTCTGGATATTGCACAGCCCGTCCCTTCGGTCTGGCTCGTAGCTTCTGAAAGGCAGGGCCTTCTTGATATTGATGATTGCGTCAATACGGAAGCCGCCCAGTCCTTTGTCAAGCCACCAGTTGATGTTCTTGTAGACCTCCTCGCGAAGCTCAGGATTCTCCCAGTTTAAATCCGGCTGCTTCTTATGGAATACATGGAGGTATTGCTTGTCTGTGCCAGGAAGATCCTCCCAGACAGGGCCGCCGAAGTAAGAACGCCAGTTGGTGGGAAGTTCTCCCTCTTTTTTATCTCTTAAGTAGAAGAAGTTTCCGTATTTGCCGTCTGGATCCTCGCAGGCTTTTTTGAACCACTCGTGTTCGTCGGAGCAGTGGTTTACCACCAGGTCCATCAGGATGTACATATTCCGTTTTTTTGCTTCCCGAATCAACTGTTCCATATCTGCCATGGTGCCAAAGCGTGAGTCAATATCATAATAATCGGAAATATCGTACCCTTCGTCCGCAAGAGGGGAGGGGTAGCAGGGGGAAAGCCAGATAATGTCAACTCCCAAGTCCTGCAAATAGTCTAATTTGCTGATGATTCCAGGAATGTCCCCGATTCCGTCCCCGTTGGAATCGCAGAAGCTCTTTGGATAGATTTGATAGGCAACCTTATCGTGCCACCACTTTTTCGTCATAACCGTACCTCCGTCATTGATGTATTTTATGTATTTCATTATAAAGTCATGGGGGATAAATGTCCTATACTTATCTGATTTAAAATTACGATATTTTGACTTTTATAGTGATATTAGATTGATGTTTTACATGATTAGTTAAAATAATCTTCGACACACGTGCTAATACGTGTTATAATGTGATGAAAGGAGGATATAATGAAGACATCAGAACTTATAAAGCTTTTAAAGAAGAATGGATGTTTTTTCGTAGAACATGGTAAAGAACATGATAAATGGCACAGCACAAAGACGGGGAGAAATATCAGGATTCCAAGGCATGGAAGTAAAGAAATCCCAAATGGTACAGTAAATAGGATTTTAAAAGATGCGGGGTTAAAGTAAGGAGGCATAAAGCATGGCAAAATATGTATATCCTGCGATTTTTACACAGGAAGAAACAGGATTTTCGGTATGGTTTCCGGATTTGGAGGGATGTTATACCTGCGGCGACGATTTAAACGACGCAATCGTTATGGCAGAGGATGTCCTTGCATATGTACTGTATGATTATGAAAGAGAAGGGAAAGAGATTCCGAAACCATCCGCGCGGAATATGATTCAACTTGAATCGGAACAAGATTTTGTGAATGATATAGCATGCAATACCATAGAATATGCAAAGCTGCATAATAATAAAGCTGTCAAAAAGACATTGACCATACCGGAATGGCTGAATGAGGAGGCCATGGCGTTGGGCGTGAATTTCTCACAGGTATTGCAGGAGGCGCTTCTGAGCAAAATAAACGCAGGAAGCTAACGTTTGTTCTGCTCAGTACGATTTCCCCTCCTCATGAGATTGGTTACGGTATTTCAAAGGAGTCGTCTCTGTATGCTTCTTAAAGGCGCGGAGAAAATTTCCCAGATTATTATATCCACATTCCAGGCAGACCTCCATCACAGGCAGGTCTGTCTCCTTAAGCAGCCGCATCGCCTGTTTGATGCGGTATTCATTGAGATATTCCATAGGGGATCGCCCGATGGATTTTTTAAAAAAGCGGCAGAAATATTGCTCATTCATATGTACCTGCGCCGCTAAGTCTTGAATGTAAATCTTCTCTTTATAATTCTCCCTTATATAAGTAAGGACAGTCTTAATCCCTTCTACCCGTTTATCCAGATTCTTCTCCGTAGGCGTAAAGAGCCGGTAACGTGAGAGGACGGCCAAGATGCGAAGGAGAGAGGACTTGATAAATAGCTGGCTGGTCAGGTCATCTGTGACTGCGCCCTTTTCCAGAAAAGACTCCTCGTTTAGTGTATGTCCAAAGGAATGCATGGTTTCAAGAAATGCGTTCCGTACGGGGAGGAAGCCGGGATGGTCGGGCAGCAGGCAGCGTGGGAACAGCATTTTGCCGTTTTGGATAGGCTGTATGAGCTGCATCTGTGCGGCATCGTAGGAGTCAAAGCTTAAGGTGTCCAGAGAAAAGACGATGGCGTCCTCTCCGGAGCCGCTTGATTTTTCCGTGTAAATGCTGTGCAGTTCGCCAGGATTGATGAAGTACAGCGCCTCTGAATGGACAAAAAATTGTTCCATGTTGATTTCGAGACGAAACTCCCCGTCGGAGAAGTAGAGGATTTCCACCTCGTCGTGCCAGTGGTGCTTGACCAGGGTTCCTTTGCCAGTGGAATAGGTATGGTAGATGGCGCAGGGGAATGATTTTGTGCCGTGGAGGCTGATTTCTTTTAATGTGGGTGACAGTAGCTGCATAAGAATCTCCTTTTTGCCATATTAATTTTTTACACGGTGGCTGTCAATAATCAGCCGCACTGAACGGTAAAGAAACGGCTTATACTGCTCAATAGGAAGCGGTTCCTGGTACAAAATGGAGTTATAGCCAGCGGACCCTGCAAGCTCTACAATGGTAAAAAGCATGACTTCAATATCCTGGTACTCATAGGAATCCTGGCGCACCATATCCAGAAAAAGCTCATAAAAGTCCGTGTCAGAATGTTCCCCGGTCAGAAGGACAGACCGAAGCGCCCCCATGACCAGATTCTTGGAAATAAAATTCATAAGGGGGATGTTGAGAACCAGGGTATCAATAATATGGTTGATAATGAAGATTAACTGCTCATCCAGTCCCGTAATCGGCTCCGGCGCGTGGTCAAGGGCAGTCTTGGCCTCATGAAACAATTCATGGGTCTTGTGGGCGATCAGCTTGTTGCGGATGTCATATTTGTCTTTAAAATACAGATAAAAGGTGCCTTTTGCAACTCCCGCCTTTTCCACAATGTCGGAGATGGCTGTGGAGTTGATTCCCTTTGTGATAAAAAGGTCATAGGCGCTGTTAAAGAGCGTCTCTTTTTTCTTTTTCTTATTCTCGTCAATTTTCCCCATTATAATCGACAATCCTTTCTTTTTGACAACCAATAGTGACTTTATTATAACCAGAAACCAACCGATTTTTCAAGTAGATTTAACAAAAATGACCAAAAGTCAAATTTTTTAGAAATAGTATTGACTATTGGTCATTTTTGTAGTATAGTGCCTATTGTAAGAAATGACTATTGGTCATAAATTGAAAAGGAGTAGGTGAGTATGGTTCAGTTTGGGAAAAAAGTGGTGAAGTTAAGAGTACCGATATTGATCATCAGTATATTGCTGCTGATTCCTTCCGTACTTGGGTATGTGAACACCAGAGTGAATTATGATGTGCTGACATATCTTCCGGAGGATATCGAGACGATGAAGGGCCAGGATATCATGGTGGAGGATTTCGGGACAGGTGCATTCTCCATGTTTATCGTGGATGGCATGGAGGATAAGGATATTGTGAAATTAAAAAAGGACATCGAAGAAATCGAGCATGTGGAGAATGTCCTGTGGTATGACTCTGTTATGGATATTTCAGTTCCGGAGAGTATGCTGCCAACAGACCTCTATGAAGTGTTCAATTCCGACACAGGAACCATGATGGCCATCTTTTTCGACGAGGGAACCTCCTCCGACGGAACCATGGGCGCCATCGAGGAGATTCGTAAACTTGCGGGGAAACAGTGCTTCTTAAGCGGAATGTCCGCTATTGTAACCGATACCAAGAACCTTGCAGAGAAGGAGACGCCGCTGTACGTGCTGATTGCAGTTGCGCTGGCGGTGCTGGTCTTGGGGATTACGATGGAATCCTTCTTCGTACCGGTATTGTTCCTGTTAAGTATAGGGATGGCGATTCTCTATAATCTGGGAAGCAATTATTTCCTTGGGGAGATTTCATATATTACAAAGGCGCTGGCAGCAGTATTACAGCTCGGCGTCACGCTGGATTACTCCATTTTCCTGATGCACAGCTACGAAGAACAGCAGGTGCGTTTTGACGGGGATAAGAAGCGGGCGATGGCACATGCGATTTCCCATACATTTTCCTCCGTAGTGGGGAGTTCAGTCACGACGGTGGCCGGATTTATCGCCCTGTGCTTTATGAGCTTTACTCTGGGGCTGGATATCGGGGTTGTCATGGCAAAGGGCGTGGTATTCGGTGTGATTGCCTGTGTTACGGTTCTGCCGTCTATGATTCTGTGCTGTGATAAATTGATAGAAAAGACGAAGCATAAGCCTCTGCTTCCGGATATCGGAAAGCTGTCAGAAAAGGTTACCAAGCGTTATCTCTGGTATGTGGCTGCATTCCTGATTCTTCTGGTACCTGCGGTTTATGGAAATAACCACACAGGGGTTTACTATAACCTGGATGAGACACTTCCGAAGGAGCTTCCCAGTATCATTGCAAATGAGAAGCTTAAGGAGGATTATGAGATGAATACTACTCATATCCTGCTGCTTGACAGCTCTGTACCGTCCTCGGAGGTGGGGAAGATGTTAAAGGAGATAGAGAAGGTGGACGGCGTAAAGTGGGCGTTAGGGCTGGATAAACTGGTAGGCCCTGGGGTTCCCTCTGATATGCTTCCGGAGTCTGTCACAGGTATGTTAAAGACGGATAAATATCAGATGGTGATGGTTAATTCCTTATATAAGGTGGCGTCAGACGAGGTAAACAAACAGATAGAAGAAATTAACGGGATTATGGATCAGTTTGACGAGAAGGCAATGCTGGTTGGGGAAGGGCCGCTGACGGCGGATCTGATTACCATTACAGACAAGGATTTCAAGACGGTGAGCGTGGTATCCATCGGGATTATATTCATTATTATACTAATCCTGTTTCAGTCCATTTCCCTTCCGATTATTCTGGTTGGCGTAATCGAATTTGCAATTTTCGTCAATATGGGAATTCCCTACTATACGGGAACGACGCTGCCCTTTGTAGCTTCTATCGTAATCGGAACGATACAGCTTGGCTCTACTGTGGATTATGCAATTCTTATGACTACAAGGTATAAGCGTGAGAGAAGCCAGGGAAGAAGCAAATACGATGCGGTTACGATTGCCCACCAGGCTTCGGCTCAGTCCATCATGGTAAGCGCGTTCAGCTTCTTTGCGGCGACAGTGGGAGTAGGTTTGTATTCAAATATTGATATGATCAGCTCTCTGTGTATTTTAATGGCAAGGGGCGCCATCATCAGTATGGTTGTGGTTGTGCTGATTCTGCCGTCTATGTTTATGGTATTTGATAAGGTAATCATAAAGACCAGTCGGGGCTTTCTGCCGAAGGAGGAAAAGGGCGGCAGTAAGCACAAGGAGTCTATGAAGGAATGTCCGGGCAGCGGTGTATAGAACAAAGCAGATTGATGATAAATTTTCAGGAGGTAATATTTTATGAATAGAAACAGAAAACGGGTAATGGCGGGCGCTATGGCAGTTGTTATGACAGCGGGAGTGGCAGGCGCCTATGGATATCAGGGGGCAGGCACACAGGTTATGGCTAAGGAGGAGACTACACAGGCTCTTGAAGGGGCTGCTAATGCTGTGCTTGAGGAAAACCAAACCGAAGATGGCAGCGTAAAGGGCGGAATGTTCAAGGAGGAATCTGTGTACGTGAAAGCAGATACCGCAGGAAACGTAAGCAATACTACTGTGACCGAGTGGCTAAAGAATCCGGAAAACGGAGAACTGGCAGATGTTTCCGGACTAAAGGATATCCGGAATATTAAGGGCGAGGAGGAATTCGACAAGGGAAACGGCCAAGAGCTTACATGGAAGTCGGAGGGCAGCGATATCTATTATCAGGGCACCACAGATGAAAAGCTTCCCGTTGATGTGAACATTTCCTATAAATTAGACGGGAAAGATATCAAAGCGGAGGATTTGGCAGGAAAAAACGGCAAGGTGGAGATTCATATTGATTACAAGAACCACTCGAAGGAGAGGGTAGAGATTGACGGTGAACCGGTGGAGATGTACACTCCCTTTACCATGGTGACCTCCATGATGCTGCCAACGGATGAGTATACCAACGTGACGATTGACAACGGAAAGATTATGTCGGACGCGGATAAGAATATTGTGGTGGGGCTTGGATTCCCAGGGCTTACTGAAAACCTGAAGTTAAAAGAACTGGATTTGGATATTCCGGAGAGTGTTACCATTACGGCGGACGTAAAGGATGCCTCTGTGGGGCCTACGGTTACGGTGGCCTCCGCAGAGATTATGGAGGAGTTTGATTTAAGCGACGTCCATGATTTTGACAGTCTTGAGGATTCCATCCGTGAGCTTGAGGATGCTTCCGCAAAGCTTGAGGAGGGTTCAAAAGAAGCGTCTGACGGCGCGGGTCAGCTTGCTGACGGGACGAAGAAGGCAGTAAGCGGCGCCAAGGAGTTGGCGGAGGGTGCAAAAGAAGCATCTGACGGTGCCAAGGAGTTGGCGGACGGCGCAAAAGAAGCGTCTGACGGTGCGGGTCAGCTTTTTAAGGGAACAAAGGAAGCTGCGGACGGCGCCAAGACGTTGGCGGATGGGTCAAAGAGCGCCGCAAAAGGCGCGAAGGAGTTGGCGGACGGTTCAAAGACATTGTCAGCAGGCGTAAATGAGCTGAACAGTAAAAGCGGCGAGCTTGCGACTGGTGTAGACAGCCTGGCGGACGGCGTGAATGCCTATGCCAGCGGTGTGAGCGAGCTGGCGAATGGGATCAAAGATACAGAGAATGGCGCAAAAGAGTTGGCAGCGGGCACTGAGAATCTCAAAGGAAGCGTTGCGGCGGCCTATTCCGGCGCCTGTACATTGGCAGATGGATGTGCGGCTTTGGCTCAGGCCATAAATAATATTGAAAATACGGCGGGCAATCTGGCAGGGAATCTTGGCGCGGCAGAAAGCTCACTTGCTAGCGCGGCAAATGCGCTTGCAGGCGCAGACACGTCGGCAGAACAATTTGCGGTAACGGGAACATCAGAAGCGGCGGCAGCCATTGCAGCCATGGTAGGTGGAGACGTAAGCGCATCGGAAATTCAGGCAATGATTGACAGCTATGTAAGCGCCGTTTCCGTAAGCCGGGCTGACCCTTCGGCAGAGATTAACTATGCCATGTCGGAGATTAATAACGCCCAGTCCTATATCAATGCGGCTTCCTTGGCCGGCGGCACAGATGCTTCTGCGGCGCTTGGAGGGCTTGTAAGTCAGTTGAATACCGGTTCTCAGGATTTGAAGAATGGATTGGCTGCAATTAACGAAGGGGCGGCTGCCTTATCCGGAGGGGCTTCACAGTTATCTGGAGGCGTTTCAATGCTTTCCCAGGGGGCGGCAGAATTGACCAGCAAGAATGACCAGTTGACGGGTGGAGTCAACCAGTTAAAGAACAAAAGTCCTCAGTTGATTGCCGGAATCAATGCACTTGCAAATGGAGTGAACGCGCTCTCTGAGGGAGCCGATACGCTGGCAGCCGGAAATCAGCAGTTGGCGGCAGGGGCAGGCGCGCTGTCAGAGGGAAATCAGCAGCTTTTTGCAGGGGCAGGCGCGCTGCTTAGCGGAAACCAGCAGTTGGCGGCAGGGGCAGGCGCACTGTCAGAGGGAAATCAGCAGCTTTTTGCAGGGGCAGGTACGCTGGCTGACGGGAATCAGCAGCTTGCCGACGGTGCAGGCGCGTTAGCTGACGGAAACAGACAGCTTGCCGACGGAATGTCAGAATTCAAGACCTCCGGTATCGATAAGCTGACCGACGTATTTGACAATGATATCCAGTCTGTACGCTCTCGGATTGATACCATGTCAGATCTTGGAAAGAATTATAAGTCCTTCGCGGGAATCAAAGAGGGAATGAATGGAAGCACCAAGTTCATCATTGAGACAGAAGGAGTGGAAAAATAAGGGAATATATGAAAGACTGGCGCATCGTTGGAGGCGGCAGTCTTTTTCTCATATTTTATTGTAGAGCCGTTCGGCATGTGATAAAATAGAACTTGCACAGATTGATAAAATCAATAGATACATTCAATAGCTTCTATGCCTCACAAGGGAGGGAAAGTACATTATGGGATTAAGTGTAGAAGATATGCTGAACATCGATATTTTCAGCGGCGCAAAGCTTCTGGGCGGCGCGGCGGGCCTTGGCAATGAGATTAAAGGCGCCACAATCATAGAAGCGCCGGATATCGTGAAGTTCATCAATGGCGGGGAAGTGCTGCTTACAAGATTCTACGCGTTCCAGTTCTGTACAGCAGAGGAATTTGACAGTTATTTTAGGGAACTGGCGCAGAAAAAGGTGAGCGCTATCGTGATAAAACGCGGGAACGATGTGGAGGACATCGAAGAAAAGGTAAATTATATACTGGAATTCGCAGAGGAATACTCGGTTCCGGTTCTGGAGGTGGCTTTTGAGCTGTCTTTTCGGGATATTCTAAGGCCAATCCTGGAACGGCTGTTCAACGAGGAGGTCCGCAGGCTTAAATATTTTAAGACTACCCATGACAACTTTACGGCGCTGTCATTTTCACACGGCTCTGGTGAGGACAGCATCCAGAAGATTCTGGATGTCCTTGAAAAACTAATCGGTAATCCTGCCGCGCTGTTTAACCAGAATATGGACTTCTTAGCGGGGACGGAGGGCTGTTTTCCCAAGATGGCTATAACTGAGCAGGCAGAGGAATACCAGCCCAAGTTCTATTCTAACTATACGTATTTGAGACAGAAGGCTGTACTTACAGAGGATGCCTCCACAGAGTATGAGCAGTACATTGTAAAGTGGCGGATTATGTATAACCGCAGGGTTTACCTGGTTATAACGGCGTCAAAAAGCCCCTTCGGGGATACGGACGATATTGCAATCGAGAACGCGGTAACGGCTCTGAAGCAGGAGATGTTCCGCCAACATTCGGTGGAGGAGTTAGAGGAGAAGTTCCAGAATGACATCATCACACAGATTTTGAATGGAAATATCCATACCCGCAAGGAGTTGGAGAGGGAGGTCAAGCACCTGGGCATCCCTCTTGACGCGAATTACCGCGTGCTGCTCTTTAAGCTGTGGAACGAGAATACAGGGACATTTGAGAAGCTGAACGAGCAGTTTAAGTTCGACAGTATTCTTCGGGATGCTGTGGTAAATGAGTTCGAGGACGTCAGGGTCAGGAACGACGTGGACCAGGTAATCGTTATTCAGAAGCTTCAGCCAGAACAGAAGCAGGAGGACTACCGTAGAGAGCTTAAAAATACGGTGGAGAAGATTCAGAAGCGAATCTGCCAGAAGAATAAGAGCCTTAAGGTGCGCGCAGGCGTGGGGAAGGAGGTGGAGGGAGTCTTAAAGCTCTCGGACAGTTTTAAGGAGGCTAGGGATTCCCTGGAGTTTATCGGAATCTTCGAGGAACGGAACCTAGAGCAGAGCTATCACATCGTATTCTTTTCTGATATGGGAATCTTTAAGCTCTTGTGTAAGGCAGGCAAACCGGAGGAGCTTTATGAATACATACCAGAATCACTCCAGAAGCTTCTCCAATACAAGAAGCAGCAGAGGCAGGAGATGCTTCTGACTTTGAATACATACCTTGACCGGAACCAGAATTTGACAAAGACGGCCCAGGACCTCTTTATCCATTATAAGACTGCGGCGTACCGTATTGACCGTATTGTTAAGATTACCGGAATTGACATGAACAATGCAAGCGAGGTGCTGGCGGTCAGGATTGGCCTGATTGTACATAAGATGATTGAAAATATGAAGCGATAGACAACTATGAGATGTCCTTTGTCCAAAATGGATAAAGAATGTCTCCTTTTTTTTCCTATTTTTCCAATGTATATTGTTAATTATTTATCTATAATGTGTATTATAGATAACATTTATATGTCTAATAAGTTTCTTCTATGCATTTTCACTATAATTGGATATATAAATTTGTGAAATGTGCTGAATGATGAAAGGAGGAAGAAGCAGCGATTATGAAAGCAAATGGAAAAAGAGTTGTTTCCCGATTAGAGGAAATCTACCAGTGCGGAAAAAGGGAGGACGGAACCTTCACAAGAATGGCATTTTCCGCAGAGGATGTAAAAGGAAGAAAACTCTTTGCCTCCTGGGCCGAAAACCTTGGTATGACATGCAGGATTGATGAGGCAGGCAACCTGATCTGCCGTATGTCAGGGCAGGACGACAGCCTTCCGGCAATCCTTATGGGTTCTCACCTGGATACGGTGCCCGACGGAGGAAAGTATGACGGGGTTCTCGGCTGTGTGGGCGGGCTTGAGGTCTGCGAGACATTCCGGGAGGAGGGGTATATCCCCAAGCACCCTGTTGAAGTGATCGTTTTTACCGACGAGGAGGGTTTCCGTTTCGGCAAAGGGCTTACCGGAAGCAGCGCAATCTGCGGGCAGGATCCGGCGGTCACAGATTCAGAATTAGATATTTACGGAGAAGACAGAGGAAAGGTGATGGAGTCTTACGGCATCACAAGCGCTAACATGTTAAAGGCGGCAAAAGACCCTCAGTCAGTCCATTGTTTTATAGAGCTCCATGTAGAACAGGGGGCAAGGTTATACAAGACCAATACGTCTGTGGGAGTCGTATCCTCCATTGCAGGCGTGAACCGTTATGACGTCACGGTAACCGGAGAGGCGAATCATGCGGGAAGCACGGCTATGGCAGACCGTAAGGACGCGCTGGTGGCTGCGGCAGGATTTATTAACAAGATACCAGAGGTTACAACAGAGTATGGCAATGAATTTACCGTTGCAACTGTGGGCACGATAAAAGTGACGCCACATTCTGTCAATGTAATTCCAGGCACCTGCACATTCAGCCTGGAGATCAGGGACCAGGACAATAAAGTTATGTCTCTGATCGAACAAAAATTGCAGGCATCCCTGGGGGACATCTGTAAGAAATATGGAGTTTCCTATACATTTGTCCCCACATCCTTCCATGAGCCGGCGCCTATGTCCGAGTGGGTGAAGGGAAGTGTAGAACAGGCTGTCAAAGAGCTTGGCATCGACTACTGCGTAATCCCAAGCGGCGCGTTCCATGACTCCCTGATTATGACGAGCGTATTCCCCACGGGAATGATTTTCGTTCCAAGTGAAAAAGGAATCAGCCATTCCAGATATGAATTTACGGAGGATGGGGATATTGAAAATGGATGCAATGTACTTTTAAAGACCGTTTTAAATGTAGATAACATGGAAAAACCATGTTAAAAAATATAAAAGAAGGAAGGTAATCACTATGGCAAAGAAAAAAATTGGTATCATCGGCGGAGGTATCTCCGGAACAGCGCTCGGCTATCACTTAAGCCTTTATGATGGGGAAGCAGAGGTGATCGTATTTGAGAAGGATACCATCGGAGGAGCCTCCACAGCAAAATCAGCAGGTACGGTATGTCTGTTTGACGACTCTCTCAAGAACAGATATTGGGACGTAAGGCTTTACGGCTTCGAGTCTTACCTCAAGATGGAGGCAGAGGAGAAGGGGTCCGCAGGCTTCGATAAGACCGGTACGCTGGTTGTTGCTACCAACGAGGAGGTAGAGAAAGTCATTAAGACAGGTATCGCTCTTGCTAAGGCAGCAGGCTACACAGGCGAGTACATCACAGACAAAGACCGCATCAAAGAGATTCTGCCGGACATTTCCACAGACAACATTCTCGGCGCAGGCTACACGGCAGACGACGGATACTTTGACGGAACCATGATTTCCAATACATATGCCAAGAAGTTCCAGAAGAACGGCGGCGTGGTTAAGACTGGCGTTAAGGTGACAGAGGTTGTGGTTGAGGACAAGAAGGTAAAAGGACTTAAGACGGACGACGGACAGGAATATGAGTTTGACGTAGTTGTTGACTGTACAGGTCCATGGAGTAAGTTTACAGGCGAGATGGTAGGATTAGACGTACCGATTTGGCACACCAAGGCAGAAGCCTTCTTCTTATGCCCTCCGGGAAAGAAGCTTAACTACACCTTCCCTGTACTGAAGTATCCAGAGTTCTACGGACTGCGCGCAGGCGATAACATCTTTATCTGCAAGTCCCACTTATCTATGGATTTAAGCAACCCGATGCATGCAGGACAGTGGGATCCGGATAAATTACCGGCAACAGGCGGAACGGATGATTACTTCATCGACTTCCTGCTTGACCAGTTAGAGGCAAAGGTTCCAGGAATCGTAGACAGCGGACTGGTATCCTCCTGGTTATCCTACCGTGCAGAGCCAAAGGACTTCTGGCCAATCTTAGGCGAGACGCCGGTTGAAGGCTACATGCTTTCCACAGGCTACGGCGGAAACGGAGTTATCGAAGCACCGGCTGCAACCCGTGACCTTGCGAAATTAATTATGCGCGGCGAGAGCACGCCATTACTGGAGAATTGGGCATTTAAGCGTCTTCTTTAGAACGAACATTAGATTAGGGAGGAAACCATGAATATAGCAGTTCTTATAAAACAGGTTCCGGTTTCAAATGATGTATCCGTAGATCCAGAGACTCATGCACTTGTGCGTGCCAGCTCTGAGGGTATGGTGAATCCGGCTGATTTAAATGCGATTGAGGAGGCCATGCTTCTGAAGGAGCAGACGGGCGGAAAGGTTGTGGTATTTACCATGGGACCGCCGGATGCAGAGAAGGCATTAAGAGACGGGATGGCGCTTGGCTGCGACGAAGCTTGTCTGGTAACAGACAGAGCCGTTGCGGGCGGAGATACGGTTGCGACTGCAAAGGTGCTTGCAGCGGCAATCAAGAAATACGGCGAATTTGACCTGATTCTTGGAGGCGCGTTGTCAGCGGACGGCGCTACCGGACAGGTGGGCGCCATGGTTGCCGACTGTCTTGACATTCCTCATGTGGTAGAGGCACAGGGAATGAAGTATGACGAGGCAGAGGCAGGGAAAATCGTGGCAATAAAGAAGTTCCATGACAAACGGCTTGGCATTAAGTGTGAGCTTCCGGCAATGATTTCATTTAACTTCGGATGTAATGAGCCGCGTCTTGCAACCCTTCGTACCAAACGTGCAGCGAAGTCTAAGCCGCTTGTAACTTATACCAATGCAGAGTTGGGACTTCCTCTTGACGAGGTTGGTATCGCAGGCTCCCCGACAGCGGTTGTGGATTCCTTCTCCCCGAAGGCGGGAAGAAAGGCGACTATGCTTAGTGGAACGCCGGCAGAGCTTGCCAAGAAGCTTAAGGACCTGATTGAAGATGAGAAAGGAAAGTAGACCAATGGCTAATGGAATTTGTGTTTATGCAGAAAGTTATAAAGGTAAATTAGAGCCGGTAGCTGCAGAACTGGTTTCAGCGGCTAAGGAAATCCAGAAGACGACTGGCGAGAAACTCCAGGCAATCGTTCTGGCAGAGGATACGGACAGTATCGTGTCAGACCTTGACAAGCTTGGCGTGGAGGAGATTTACGCCGTAAAGGCAGGGCGCGACTGTTCACAGCAGGACGACGCCGTAAGCAAGGCAATCGCGCAGATGCTTAAGAAAATCGATCCATCCAGTGTTCTGATTCCGGCGACTCCGGAGGGACGTTCCATCTTCTCAAGGGTGGCAATGAAGTTAGGCTGCGGCATGACGGCGGACTGTACGGAGGTTCTGGTAGGGACGAAGGAGGACGGTTCTTACTATATTAAGCAGAATAAGCCGTCCTTTGGAGAAAATGTTTTCGTAACGATTATCACGAGAGACGGTTACTATCCGCAGATGATGACCATAAGGCCGGGCGTGTATGCACCCCAGGAGGAAGGGGCAGGCGGCCAGGCGAAGATTGAATACTTTGAAGATATCAAGCTTGAGGCTTCCAAGATTGAAATCATCGAAGAAGCGGAGGCAGAGAACGAGACGGGAAGCATCCTTGGCGCTGAGGTCGTGGTAGTCGGCGGAAGGGGAGTCCTTGAGGATGATAATTTTGCCCTGCTTGAGAAATTTGCAGAAAAAGTTGGCGGCGCTATTGGCGGTACGAGGCCGATGGTAGATTCTGAGATGATTCCGTTCAATCATCAGATTGGACAGACAGGGCTTACCATCCGTCCGAAGATTTGTATCTCCTTCGGTGTATCCGGCGCAATACAGCACACGGAGGGAATCAAGGATACAAAGCTGTTCGTAGCGGTAAATACGGATGAAGACGCGGCAATCTATGGTGTTGCTGATTATGGAATTACGGCTGACTTAAAGGATGTTCTGGAGAACTATCTGAAGCTTTAGGAAAAGTTTTGGCTGGTTTGATATGACGCGATAAGGTAGAGGGAATTGTCAGGCGAAAATGCTTTGATGCCGAGACAATTCCCTTTTTGCCTTTTTGATAAAATTTTTAGATATGCCGGAGACTCCATAGGATGCCGCAGAGGGTGTCTGTTCCGGAGGAGTGGCCGACTGCCGAAAAGGAGGTAAAAATATCCTCGGCTGCGGGAAGGTTTAACAGGCTGACCACCGGAAGGCTGAACTGGCCTTTTAGGGCGCAGGACAGGAAAGCGGCGCTGATGTCTATGGTGTCGGCAAGGCGGTCTGCGGTTAAGTCTTTTAAGTGCTTTGCGAAGGGATGGTCCGTACTGCCGGAAAAGAGAAAGCCTGCCAGTACCCCGCACAGGAAATCGTCGCCGCTTGGAGTCAAACCGGTGCCTAATCCAAGAAGCCGGATTAGCTTTGAGGCGGCTTCCTGGTACCTCCTGCAATGAATAAGCTCATTGCAGTCCAGGATATAGCTTCTTGCGGCAATGAGTACGAGGGACAGGTCGGAATCATCGGCAGCGTTCTGGCTGTTAAAAAGAGTGGCGAAGCCGCCTGTCTTTGCCAGGGACAATGCTTCCTGGATATTGGTAATTAAGGCAGAGCGCGAGGGCGCTTTTAGCGCTCTTGATAAGTCCAGGTCATATCGCCTGGAGTCTTTGCAGGTAAATTGTTTACAAGCACAGGGAGTCCCTTTGGCAGTATTGATGATAAAGCCGTCTTTTTGAAAACGGACTGAATCGCCTGGCGTGACAGACAGCATCTCCAAATCAGAAGCAGTCAGCCCTGAGACCAGGCTGATCGGAGACAGGGGCGAATGGTCTGTCTGTAAGGACAAAATCTGGCTGCCGTCCGTAAGGTTGATGGTGCGTCGGTATACGGAATGGACGGTTCCGAAAGAGAGATGTTTTAGTATATTTTCCGCATAATAGGATAATTGTTTGATTTGATATTCCATGTCAAGACTCCTTTGTCTGGATGTAGCTTCTATTTTTTAATATATGGTATCAGAGAAAGCAGAAAATTACAATCATAAAGAATTAAAATCTGGTTTATAATTTTAGTACATAATGATAAAACATTAACGATAGTAAAAGCATAATATTGTGCATATTATACAAAAACGATGGTAAATATTCTCTGTTTTGTGCTATTGTGATTTGTTTCATTTTGGATTAAAATAGTATACAGATAGTTAAAATGTGGTTGACCGGTAAAATTTTTTTAGGAGGTATGTTATGTATGATTTAGTAATTAGAAACGGCAGGCTTGTGACGCCGGACCGTATCTATGAGGCAGATATTGCGATTCAGGACGGCAAGTATGCGGCGTTTCTGGCAGCGGGGACCAAGGCAGAGGCGAAGGAAACCATTGATGCCAAGGGGAATTATGTATTTCCGGGCATCATCGACTGCCATGCACATCTGAACGAGCCAGGATTTGAATACAGGGAAGATTTTGAGACAGGCTCCCGCGCGGCGGCAGTTGCAGGCTGTACAACGTTGATTGATATGCCGCTTAATAATGACCCTTCTTTAATGAACAAGGAGATTTTCGACCTTAAGATGGGTAAGATCAGCAAGCACTCTGTCATTGATTACGCTTTATGGGGCGGGCTTGTAGGCGATTATGACGACAAGCCGGATTCTGTAAAGAACAACATGAAGGATCTGGTAGACCTGCACAACTGTGGTGTCGCGGCATTTAAGGGCTTTACCTGCCCCAACGGGAATCTGTTCCCCACTGTGAACATGGGAAATGTGCGCAAGGCATTGGAGATTCTGAAGCCATACAATGCGCTGTGCGGGTTCCACTGTGAGGAATACGGCCAGGTATTGGAGAGAGAAAAAGAGGCCAAGGCAAAGGAAGGCCAGACCAATGAGCAGAAGATCCGAGATTTCTTAGATTCCCATGACGTATGGACAGAGTACGTTGCCACGAAGAATGTCATCGACATGGCAAGGGCAACAGGCGGACGCGTACATATCTGCCATGTGAGCCATCCCATGGTAGCCCAGGTGGTGAAGGACGCCATCCATGAAGGGCTCCCGATTACGGCGGAGACTTGTCCGCACTATCTTGGATTTACGGAGGACTTTGTGTTCGAGAAGGGCGCGCCGGCGAAATGTACGCCTCCGATGCGTACAAAAGAGGACATGGAGAAGCTGTGGGATTATGTCCTTGACGGAACTCTTTCATGTGTGGGAAGCGACCACTCTCCGGCGGCGGACGAGGAGAAGGACAATGCCACCAAGGATATCTGGCATGCCTGGGGCGGCCTTAATGCGATTCAGTTCTTCCTTCCGATGATGTTTGATATGGTTGTGAATAAGAAGGGATTAAGTCCTACACTGATTGCTAAGGTGATGGATTACAATCCGGCCAAGATTTTCGGGCTGTACGGACGCAAAGGCGCGTTTGAGCTTGGGTTTGACGGCGATATCGTAATCGTTGATCCGGATAAGGCATGGAAGGTTGACCAGACCAAGCTTCTGACCAAGGGGCATGTATCCTGCTTCGACGGACAGGAGGGAAAAGGCGCGCCTACATGTACAATCATCCGCGGCAAGGTTGTGGCATTAGACGGAATGTATAAGGAGGAAGCGGTAGGATACGGAGAGTATATCACACCGGTAAAATAAAAAAGGAGAAAGATTATGGGTGACGTAAACAACGAAAAGAAAGAGGCCAGCTCATTAGCTCCAATTAAGCCTCAGGACCGTATCATGAGTTGGGGGTCCAACACGATGCTCTGGCTCGGCGGATGTATTTCCATCGGAACGCTGACCATGGGTAGTGCGCAGCTAGAGAAAGGTCTGAACCTGGTTCAGTTGTTCCTTGCAGTATTTATTGGTTCGCTGATTCTGATTATCGGTATCGCGGCGAACGACCAGTTCAGTTATAAGACGGGTGCGCCTTATGCTATTCAGCTAAAGAGTGCGTTTGGAACAAAGGGAAGCTCGATTCCGGTACTGATTCGAGGACTTCCGGCTATCGTATGGTATGGCTTTCAGACATGGCTTGGAGGCGCGGCTCTTAACAATATCTCCATTGTGTTCTTTGGGTTTGACAATATCTGGGTATTCTTTATCCTGTTCCAGTTAATCCAGATTTTGCTGTCCATCAAGGGCTTCCAGGGGGCAAAATGGGTAGGAAATATCGGCGGTGTCGTAATTTCTATCGCTATGATTTATCTGTTATATATCTGTATCTCACAGTACGGCGACGTAATCGGCGACAAGCTGATGAGCCACGGCGGAACCTGGGGGATGCCGTTTATCGGCGCTGTTATCGCTTTCTTCGGTAACAGTACGACGGTTATGTTAAATGCAGGAGACTATTCCCGTGAGATGAAGGCAGGATACACCTCCGTAGCCCGTGGGGCGTCTTACTTCTGCGCTATGGTGCCTGCAACCGTATTGCTCGGACTCATTGGCGCTATGGCCTCCACAGCTACCGGTATCGCCAATCCGATTAATGCATTTGCGCAGATGGTAGATAACAAGATTGTCCTTCTGGTAACGTTAGGCTTCATTATCTTTGCCCAGTTGTCAACCAACCTTGCAAGTAATGTTATCCCGCCGGCATATGCGTTCATGGATGTATTTAAGATTAAGCACAGGACAGCCGTTATCATCGTAGGTATCCTTGCGGTAGCTACCTGCCCGTGGATTCTGACTAATGACAGCTCAGCGGCAGGGCTTGACCTGTTCGTTAAGATTTACTCTGCATTCTTCGCACCGATTTTTGCGGTACTGATTACAGACTTTTTCATTCTTCATAAGAGAAATGTATCCGAGGAGGTGCTGAACGATCTGTATGATGACAGTGGAAACCATGCGGGCATTAACTGGGCGGCGATTATCGCAATCGCTGTGGGCGCAGTCATCGGTTTGATTAATGTAAATATTTCATTCTTTACAGCAACTATTCCGACAGGGCTTGTATTCTACTTCTTAATGAAGAAGATGCCGTCCTGCGAGCGTTTCAGAAAAGGAACAACATTGGAGTAAATTAGGAGGTATTGCCAATGTATGATGTATTAATTAAAAATGGTAAGATTGTTACGGCAGATGCCATAACAGAAGGTAATATAGCAATCAAGGACGGCAGGATTGCAGCGGTTCTGGCCAAAGGGGAGGAACCGGAGGCGGCAGACGTGATTGAGGCGGCAGGGAAATACGTATTCCCAGGGGCGATTGACACCCATGCCCATCTAAACGACCCTGGCTTCGAGTGGCGCGAGGACTATGAGCACGGTACGGCTGCCGCGGCTCTCGGCGGATATACCACGGTAATTGATATGCCTCTCCAGAACGACCCATGTATGACGGATGCGAAAGCATTTGACTTTAAAGAGAATAAGGTTTCTCCCAACGCGTATGTTGATTACTGCTTCTGGGGCGGCCTTACCAGCTATAATTTTGGCGACTTAAAGGATTTGGATGAGAAGGGTTGCGTATCCTTCAAGTCCTTCATCGGGCCGGTTTCTCCGGATTACGAGTCGCTGAACTATGGCCAGGCAATGGAGGCCATGGACATTATCAAGGAATTTGACGGACGGGCAGGCTTCCACTGTGAAGACTACGCGATTATCAAGAACCAGGAAAAGAGAATGAAGGAGGCCGGACGCAACGACTGGAAAGCCTTCCTTGAGTCCCGCCCTGTGGTTGCGGAGATTGTTGCTACGGACGCGATTATTGAGATTGCCAAGGCGACGGGATGTAAGGCTCATATCTGCCATGTTTCCCATCCGGCGGTTGCGAAGAAGATTAAGGCGGCTCAGGACGAGGGGTACGATATTACGGCTGAGACCTGTACTCATTACCTGACCTTCAGTAATGAAGACGTAATCGAAAAAGGGCCTCTTTACAAGTGCGCGCCAATTCTTCAGCCAAAAGAGGCGGTAGAGGAGATGTGGGAGTATGTGAAGGCCGGCGTATTCAGCGGAATCGCTTCCGACCATTCGCCATGCTCATATGACGAGAAATTTAACGAGATTCTTGGCAATAAGATTGAGACGGTATTCGACGTATGGGGCGGATGTTCTGGTATCCAGAGTGGTTTCCAGGCGGCGTTTAGCGAGGGCGTTGTGAAGCGCGGCGTATGCCCGACGGTGCTTGCCAATGCTATGTCCGTACTTCCGGCAAAGGCATTTGGCATCTATGGCAGGAAGGGTGACATTAAGCCGGGATTTGACGCAGACCTTTTGATTGTAGACCCAGAGAAAGAGTGGGAGATTACAGAGGATTCCCTTCTTTATGTGAATAAGATTTCGGCCTTTGTGGGGCTTAAGGGCAAAGGACTTCCGGTTATGACTCTTGTACGCGGAAATGTAATCGCAAAGGACGGTAAGGTTGTTGCCAAGAAGGGCGTAGGGGAACTGGTGAAAAAACTCAAATAAATAAGGAGAGTGAAAGTATGGGGATAGTTGATAACAAAAATCTGAATCCGGACCTTGTCAAAGACGTTGATCCGGATTTGCAGCCGACTAAGAAGCGTATCATGGGAACCTTATCCTATGCGGCAAGCTTCATGGGCGGATGTGTGTCAATCGGTACGTTTTCCATGGGCGCGGGACTAATCGGTGCCCTGACGGTAACACAGGCGATCCTTGCCATGGTAATCGGATGTCTGGTAATCGCCATTGCCCTTGCGGTAATCGGTGATTGCGGGCACACCTACGGTATTCCGTTTACCGTGCAGCTTAGAAGCAGCTTTGGAACGACGGGCGTTAAGATTCCCGGCATCCTGCGTGGACTTCCGGCAATCGTATGGTTTGGTTTCCAGAGTTGGGTAGGCGCGGGCGCCATCAACAGTTGTATGAACATCCTGTTCGGTGTCAGCAACCTTCCGGTTGTGTACGCGCTGTTTACCCTTCTGCAGGTAGCCCTTGCAATCAAGGGATTTGAGGGGATTAAGTGGCTGGAGAATATTTCCTGCGTATTTATCATTGCAATCCTTGTCTATATGCTGTATGTGGTAAATACACAGTTTGCTTCGGAGATTGGAGACGTATTCTCAGGAATCAAAGGAACCTGGGGTATGCCGTTCTGGGCTGCGACCACCTCCTTCCTTGGAATTTATTCTACCATGATTATTAATGCATCTGACTACTCACGTAATGCGACAGATGACATTAAGCCTGTAAAAGCGGCAAGCATCTACACCATCGCAATCCTTCCTGTAACGCTGTTCATGGGTCTGATTGGCCTTCTTGTAACGGCTGCAACAGGAAACAGCGATCCGGTAGTGGTATTCTCTACCACAATGGGAAGCAAGTTCCTTACCATCGTGACCCTCTTGTTCATTGCGTTTGCACAGGTAACAACCAACGTACTGAACAATATCGTGCCTCCGGCATATGTATTGATGGAGTCCTTCAAAATGAAGTGGACCCACGCTACCATACTCGTAGGAGTTCTTTCCGCATGTGTAATGCCGTGGAAGCTGGTAACGGACGAGTCTGCGGCGGGACTTAACCTGTTTACGCAGTTCTACTCTGCATTCCTTGGACCAATCTTTGCAGTTATGGCTGTGGATTACTTCATCCTCCGCAAGAAGAAGCTGGATATCAACGATATGTATGATAAGCAGGGCTGCTTCAAGGGTATCAACTGGGCGGCGGTGATTGCCATTATTTTCGGCTCTTTATGCTCGCTTTTGGTAATGCAGTTGTCCTGGTATGTAAGCCTCATTCCGACAGGAGTTGCTTACTATCTGCTGATGAAGATGATGCCGGCGTCAAAGTCCTTCTGTAAGGGAACGATTTTTGAAAAATAGAATTATTTTAGAAGGAGAGCTCCGAATAGAGCTCTCCTTTTTTGCAGCTATGCCCCGAAGAACCTTACTCGCGGGGCAGTTTTAATTCCAGGAACTTAAGGGTTGCCTCCAAAAGCCTTGTTGTAACGGGATTCTTCTCATCGCGGTCAAAATCGTGCAGGTTGTGGGACGCGACGAACCGCTGCGCGCGAAAACGGCTGCACAACTCCAGAAATTCAGAATAGGGAACATCCGTATCTCCCGTACTGTGGGCGCAGAATAGGGGACAGGGCAGTTTTTCGCAGGTGCGCAGGGTGTAATCCAGGTAGAAGAATTTCTGCCGCCCTGCGTAAATCAAGTCAAGCCAATTCCCCTGCTGTCTCGCATACACATAGACGCTGTAATGGGTGTCCAGGCTTCCGTCTGTATGTATGTCTGGGGGGACAGCCTTAAGGGCTGATTCGCTGACGGCGGGGAGTGTGTTGTAGTAATTGCTTGGCGTTAAGAACCACCCGTCGCACAGGAAGCCATATCCGTAATAGGAGAGGATGCCGGCAGGTTTTTTGTCCATTTTTCCGTGGGCAGCCGCAAGCAGGCAAAGGTAGGCCCCCGCAGAACGTCCCCACAGGAAGTAGGGGAGTGGCTCGCGGGAATTGTTTGCCACGTCTTCCAAATAGAGCGAAAAATGCCCGATATAATGGTTGATGGAGGCACAGACGTCCTCAAGGATTAAATCCAGCTTCGCGGACGGCGCAAGAGGGTAATCGAAAGCGATAACAGGATATCCGTTCTTTGTCAGCAGATGTAAGTGAAGCTCTGGTAAATCGGTTCTTGAGCCGTATAATAATCCGCCGCCGTGGAAATATAAGATACAGGCTTTTGCCTTTACCTCCGTATCGTAATAAATATTGGCATGTTTTTTACAATACGCACATGGGATTGATATTTCTCTGGTTTGCAGCATATAAAACAACTCCTTCCATAGTATTAAAAAGTGGTTGAACGCAAAGCGTAAAAATTTAATCAGATTGTTTAATAATTAACAAGATGCAGGACATAAAACTGTCTTGCCGATAAATACCAGTATACCACAAAAATGATTGGGTTCAAGAGTAAAAATCACAGAAATCTCCTGCTAAAATAGACAAAATAAAAGGTTCAGATTTGTCTAAAATGTCAATGGAAATTTTCTGTCAGAAATGTCATAATATATGCATAAAAACCGGTTGACCACAACGACCAAAAACTATTTAATTTATTAATTTCAAGAAAGTGAGGGACTAACAATGAGTTACTTAAACAACCAGGTTGGCTACCGTGATGAGCTGTTGCAGACACGTTCCATTATCAAGAAGGAGAATTGGGTGCTCCTTGAACCAGACGGGCTTGTAAAGAATGCAATCCCAGGCTATGTGAATTGTGACGTGACGATTCTTGGTTCTCCTGCAATGGGGGCTTCTTTTGCAGACTATCTCGTAACCGCACATGCAGGCGGCAAGAAGGACGGAATCGGCGGAGACGGGATTGAGACATTCCTTTATGTAATTGAGGGAGAGGTTACGGTAAAGAATGGGGATAAAGAAGCCGAGCTTACACAGGGCGGGTATATTTACTCACCAGAGGATAAGCCGGTATCTTTCGAGAATAAGAGCAGTGCAGACACAAAGATTTACCTGTACAGACGCAGGTATGAGAAGGTAGAAGGCTTTAGCGCCCACACCATCGTTGGAAATGCCAATGAGTTAGAGTGGATTTCCTATGAGGGAATGGAGAACTGCTATATTCAGAACTTCCTTCCGACGGATGACTTTGGATTTGATATGAATATGCATATTCTCAAGTTCCACATCGGCGCTTCCCACGGCTATATCGAGACGCATGTACAGGAGCATGGAATGTTATTCCTGTCCGGAAAGGCAATGTACAGACTGGACGAGGACTGGGTGCCGCTTAAGAAGGGCGACTATGTATTCATGGACGCATACTGCCCGCAGGCATGCTATGCGGTAGGTGACGAGGGACGTGAGGAGGTCCTGACATACATCTACTCCAAAGACTGCAACAGAGACGTTGCGCTGTAAAATGCACCAGGGCATAGCGAAAAAATATATAAGGATGGTGGGGACACAATGAAGCTTTCAAGGGATGAATTAAAAGGTTTAATGAAAAATAAATTAATGCAGGCAGGTTTAAAGGAAGAACATGCCGAGCAGACAGCAGAGATTCTTACGTGGTCACATGAGAGAGGGTATGCTTCCCACGGTGCAGTACGTGTGGAGTATTACAGCGAGAGAATCGCGAAGGGCGGTATCACAAACGACCCGAACATTACATGGAAACAGACAGGCCCTTGCTCTGGAATCATGGACGGAGATAACGGAATCGGTTACTGGGTAGCGACAAAGGCTACGGAGAAGGCAATCGAGATCGCAAAAGAAAATGGCGTGGCTATCGTTGGTATGGCGAACATTTCACACACAGGCTCTATCGGATATTACACAGAGATGTGCGCCAAGGCAGGTCTTGCGGCAATCACATTCTGCCAGTCCGACCCCATGGCAGTTCCATACGGCGGAACAGAGCCGTACTACGGAACCAATCCAATCTCGTTTGCGGCTCCTACGGCAGACGAGCGCAACGTGGTATTCGATATGGCTACTACCGTTCAGGCATGGGGCAAGATTCTTGACAAGCGTTCCCAGGGCGCACAGATTCCGGCTGACTGGGCAGTAGACGAGAACGGTGAGCCTGTGACAGACCCGCATAAAGTAAACGCCCTGACACCAATCGCAGGCGCCAAGGGATACGGCCTGATGATGATGGTAGACGTGTTCTCCGGCGTGCTTCTGGGAGTTCCCTTCGGAAAGCATGTAAGCTCTATGTACCATGATTGTTCAAAGGGGCGTGAGCTTGGACAGATGATTATCGTTATGGATCCGGAGAGATTCTGCGGCGCAGAGCAGTTTAAGAAGAATATGTCCCAGACCTGCGACGAGCTTGGCGAGATGAAGGCAGCGCCGGGCTACGGCAAGGTATATTATCCGGGCGAGAGAGCCGTTATGAGGAGAGATAAGGCATATGCATCAGGCGGAATCGAGGTCGTTGACGAGTTAGTTGAATATCTTAAGGGCGACGCGGTTCATTTCAATAGATATGACCACAAGAACAGATTTGCAGATTAATCAATTTTCTGATTCAGAAAGGGAAAAAACATGTTAAAAACAGTTGTTAAAAAAGGAAGTTATCAGGACTCGGTAGTTCTCATGCTTCTGACCAATGAGATTTCTACAATCGAGGGAGTAAAGAAGGTTTCCATTATGATGGCGACTCCGGCAAACAAGGACATCTTTAAGCAGAGTGGCCTTGATACGGATGAGCTTATGAGCGCCAGCGCCAACGATATGGTAGTCGTTGCGGACATCGACGACGACAGCCTGTTAGATACCATTATGGAGCAGGTAGAAGTATTCCTTAAGAAGCAGTCCGCTGCAAGCGAAGGAAAGAAGGGCACAGAGAGCGTGAAGTCCTGGGACAAGGCGCTTGCGAAGATGCCGGAGGCGAACCTTGCAGTTATCTCCATTCCTGGGGCATATGCCGCGTTGGAGGCTGACCGCGCATTGGACGAGGGCCTGAATGTATTCATGTTCAGCGATAACGTAACGATTGAGGACGAGAAGGCGTTAAAGGAGAAGGCTCATGCGAAAGGGCTTGCAGTTATGGGCCCTGACTGCGGAACCGGAATTATCCAGAGCGTGCCGGTTGCATTTACCAACAACGTAGCGCCCGGCTCTATCGGAATCATTGGCGCGTCAGGAACAGGTATCCAGGAATTGACCACCATCATTGACAGACTGGGCGAGGGCGTGACCAACGCAATCGGTATCGGCGGACGTGACCTGAATGCAAAGATTGGCGGAATCACCATGATGGACATGATTGACGCCATGGAGGACGACGACGCTGTAAAGGTACTGGTAATCGTTTCCAAGCCGCCGGCAAAGGAGGTAAGGGATATGATCTCCGACAGGCTGTCTGACTTCAGTAAGCCGGTGGTTACCCTTTTCGTAGGCGAGAAGCCGGAGTATCATGAGGAGAATTTCTATCATGCGTACACTCTGGATGAGGCGGCGCGTCTGGCTGTAAGCCTGGTTCGCGGCAAGGATGTACCGGAGGCAGAGATTGAGCTTGACGAGTCCACCTTCTACAAGGCAGAGGATAAGAAGACCATCAAGGCATACTATTCAGGCGGAACCCTTGCAAATGAGGCGGCGATGCTCATCAAGGATGCCATGAACTGTGAAGTTCCGCCGGAGGATATCGAAGGCTACATGCTTCAGTTGGACGGCAACGTAGTGGTTGACTTAGGCGACGATGCTTATACACAGGGCAAGCCTCACCCGATGATTGACCCTGCAAAGCGTATCGAGTGTATGCAGGAGGCGGTAGACGACGAGTCCACAGGCGTAGTGCTTCTTGACATCATGCTTGGATACGGCTCACATGCGGATATGGCCGGCTCTCTGATTCCGACCATCAAGGAGCTTCAGGCGAAAGCGGACGCAGCGGGAAGAAAGGTATTCTTTATCGCTACTGTCTGCGGAACCAGGAGAGATTATCAGGGTTATGACGACGCTGTAAATAAATTAAAAGAAGCAGGCGTAATTGTCTGTGAAAACAATAAACTTGCCTGCCGCACAGCAATCCGCGCGATTGGCAGAGACTTCGACGAGCCGGCAAAGGAGATACGCCCGAAGAAGGTGGTAGAGGTTACAAAGGCTGCGCCGTCCGAGAAGCTGCGTGAGCTTCTGTCTGCGAAGCCGCGTATTATCAATATCGGCCTTAAGAGCTTCGCGGAGGTGGTAGAGCAGTTCGGCTGCGAGGTCGTACAGTACGACTGGATGCCGCCGGCAGGAGGTAATGTAGAGTTGATTAAGACTCTGAATTTCCTGAGAAATTACGAGGGAATCGACGAGCTGAACCGCGCGGTTATCGCGAAGGTGGTTGCAAGCCAGCCGGTACTTAAGGACAATGTACGTGCAAAGGAAGTGATTCCGGAGTTTGCAGAAAACGGCGGCAAGGTGATCCTTCACGCAGGCCCGCCGGTAGCTTACGAGAATATGCCGGATCCGATGCAGGGCTCTTGTGTCGGCGCGGTAATGTTCGAGGAGTGGGCGGATACAGAGGAAGAAGCAAGAAGGATGCTGGAGGGCGGAGAGATTAAGTTCATCCCATGCCACCACTGTAACGCGGTAGGCCCCATGGGAGGTATCACATCTCCGAACATGGCAGTCTTTGTAGTAGAGAACGAGACAGGCGGCAACAAGGCATACTGTACCATGAATGAAGGTATCGGTAAAGTTCTTCGTTTTGGCGCATACGACGAGGAAGTGGTAAATCGCCTGCGCTGGATGAGAGACGTTCTTGGCCCGACGCTTGGAAGGGCGCTTCGCTCTATGGAGAATGGCCTTGCAATCAATCCGTTGATTGCCAAAGCCGTAGCAATGGGAGACGAGTTCCATCAGAGAAATATCGCCGCGTCTCTGGCATTCTTAAAAGAGGTAGCGCCGATTATCACAGCCATGGAGATGGACGAGAAGGACCGTTACGACGTGATTAAGTTTTTGGCTGACACAGACCAGTTCTTCTTAAATATCATGATGGCAACAGGAAAGGCTGTTATGGACGACGCAAGAAAGGATGCGGACGGCACCATCGTTACCGCTATGTGCCGGAACGGTTATGAATTCGGTATCCGTATCGCAGGCATGGGCGACGAGTGGTTCACGGGTCCGGTAAATACACCTCAGGGACTCTACTTCACAGGCTATGACGCTGAGGATGCGTGTCCGGATATGGGAGACAGCGCAATCACAGAGACCTTTGGTGTGGGCGGTATGGCTATGATCGCAGCGCCGGCAGTAACGAGATTCGTAGGCGCCGGCGGCTATGAGGACGCCCTTCGCACCAGCAACGAGATGACGGAGATCTGTATCGACAGAAACCCGAACTTTACGGTTCCGACATGGAATTTCCAGGGAATCTGCCTGGGTATTGACGCAAGGCTGGTCGTAGAGAAGGGAATCACTCCTGTCATCAACACAGGTATTGCCAACAAGGTAGCAGGCAGAGGACAGATTGGCGCAGGCACCGTACATCCGCCAATCGAGTGCTTCGAGAAGGCTGTGAAGGCTTACGCTAAGAAGCTTGGCTTTGAAGCATAAGCAGAATAGGAGATATCTTATGGATAAGAAGAAAGTTGTCATTGCTTTGGGCGGAAACGCCCTTGGCAAAGATATAGAGGAACAGAAGGAAGCCGTAGCAAAGACCGCGAAGGTGATCGTAGACCTTGCACAGCAGGGCTTGGATATTATCATCACTCACGGCAACGGCCCCCAGGTCGGCATGATTCAGAATGCGATGGATAACCTGATTGTAATGCAGCAGAATTATAAGCAGGTTCCCCTTCCTACCAGCGTGGCAATGAGCCAGGGGTATATCGGAATCGACCTGCAAAATGCAATTAAATATGAGCTGCTGAGCCGTAACATTGACGGCAAGGTGTCTACCATCCTGTCGCAGGTGGAGGTAGACAAGAATGATCCGGCATTCGAGAATCCTACGAAGCCGATTGGAAGATTCCTGACAGAAGAAGAAGCGCAGGAGAACGAGAAAAATGGGATTCGCTGCATGGAGGACGCCGGAAGGGGCTACCGCATCGTGGTGGCTTCCCCGATGCCGAAAAGAATTCGCGAGCTTGAGACCATCAAGACGCTGGTTGGCGCAGGGCATATTGTAATCACCTGCGGCGGCGGCGGGATTCCTGTAATCAGCGACGAGGAGGGACGGCTTGTAGGCGTCAACGCAGTGATTGACAAGGACAATGCCAGCAGCCTTCTGGCGTCTCAGCTTGGCGCGGACCATCTGATTATTCTGACGGCGGTAGAGAAGGTTGCCATCAACTGGGGGAAGGAAAACCAGGAGTGGTTATCAGACCTCACGGTAGACCAGGCAAAAGAATATATTGCTCAAGAACAGTTTGCGAAGGGCTCTATGCTTCCAAAGGTTGAGGCGGCAATCCGTTTTGCGCAGTCAGGAGAAGGCAGGCGCGCCCTGATTACGCTGCTTGACAAGGCGGCGGCAGGAATCGCCGGAGAGACTGGAACTGTAATACACTCATAGAATGATTTGGGAACACAGGCGGGGCGGGGAAAGACCGGTCTTGATACAAAAAGACCAGCCTCGGCCCGCCGTCCCATTTTAAATAGTGAATTACATAGTATATGAGTAGTCGAGGAGAGGGAACATGAATATACCAATTAATCTGTTTATGTGGATAATGGCATTTCTGCCTATTATCGTACTGTTAATTTTAATGATAAAATTTAACTGGGGTGCAACGGAGGCTGCACCGGTGGGACTTATGATCACGATTTTTACAGGTCTTGTATTCTTCAAGGCGAATATCCGGCTGATTGCGGCGGAGAGCGCTAAGGGAGTGTGGAATGCCTTAATTATCCTGATTATAGTCTGGACGGCAATCCTGATGTATCAGGTGGGCGACGAGGCAAAGGCGTTTCTCGTAATCCGCAACGGCATGAGGAAGCTATTGCCTAACGAGCTGCTTCTGGTGCTTGCGATGGGGTGGATATTTGAAAGCTTTCTTCAGGGAATTACAGGCTTTGGAGTTCCGGTTGCCGTGGGCGCGCCGCTTCTTATAGGTATCGGCGTGAAGCCTTTGTGGGCGGTTATCATCCCGCTTCTTGGCCAGGCGTGGGGCAACACCTTCGGAACCCTTGGCGCGGCATGGGATTCCCTTGCAATGTCGGCGGGGCTTACGGCTGGCAGCAAGGAGTATCTGGTGACGGCAATGTGGACGGCAGCGTTTATCTGGTTCTGGAACGCCATTGGCGGGTTTGCCACCTGCTGGTTCTACGGCAAGGGCAAGGCGCTTAAGAAGGGGCTTCCGGCGGTAGCTCTTATGGCGGTCATCCAGGGAGGCGGAGAGCTTCTGTTAAGCCAGGTCAACACCACCATATGCTGTTTCGTGCCGGCATGTGTTTCATTGATTGTAATCCTGCTGCTTGGAAGGATTAAGATGTACAATGAAGAATGGAGTATCGCTGACAGCCCGATTATGAACCGTGAGTTCGAGGAGCAGGCGGGCGGAAGCGAGGCACCGTCGGATATGAGTCTGATTCAGGCATTCGTGCCTTACTTCCTGCTTTCGGCCCTTACGCTTATCGTGCTTCTGGTAAAGCCAGTCAATGCATTGTTAGGACAGATATCATTTGGTTTGTCGTTTCCGGAGACTTCAACGGGATATGGACATGTGAACGCGGCGGTAGAGAGCTTTTCACCGTTTACGCCGTTTACTCATGCCAGTATGTTCCTGTTCATATCAGCAATCATCGGACTCCTTTACTATAAGAAGCACGGCTGGATTCGTGAAGGCGGAGTGAAGCGGATTTTCGTTAAATCTGTTTCCATGACTATGCCGTCCGGAATCGCAGTCATTGGTCTGGTCATCATGTCTAAGATCATGGACGGGACAGGACAGACCGTGGTGCTTGCAAACGGAATTGCGAATGTGCTTGGGAAGGTCTATGTCATCCTGGCGCCGTTCGTAGGGCTTCTGGGAACCTTTATGACGGGAAGTAATATGAGCTCAAACATCCTGTTCGGCGGATTCCAGATGACTACGGCAAATCTGCTGAACGTAGATCCGTCGGCAATCCTGGGCGCTCAGTCGGCAGGCGGTGCAATCGGAAGCGCGGTCAGCCCAAGTAAGATTATTCTTGGAACGACGACGGCAAGCATTCTCGGCAGAGAGGGCGAGGTTCTTAAGAAGATTATCGCGCTGACGGTGCCGACCACAATTGTAATCGGCGCAATCTTGTTTATGCTGGTGGCAGTCTAGTAGGAAGGAGAGTCTGTGAGATTATGGAGAAGAAAAGTTTTTTTCAAACAAAAGAAGGCGGGCTTACAATCGCTTTTATCGTGATTATGGTAGCGTTTTTCATCATACTGGCAGGTCTTGGCAGCGCAAATGATACGATTTGTCTGGTGGGATTTGTAATTATGGTGGCTGCCATGTTGTATTCGCCGGTAAAAACATTTATAATAAAGCCAAAGAAATAAAATGAAAGGAGAATATCATTATGGCGATTGAGGAGATTACAGGCAGAATAGCGAAGGATCTGGAGAGTCTGAAGCAGTTTACAGCCACACCGGGAGACGGCTGTACAAGGCTTCCGTTTACTCCGGAGGCAAGAGGCGCGGTGAATTATCTCAAGAAGATCATGGAGGAAGCCGGACTTGAGGTAAGAGAAGACGCAGCGGGAAATGTTATCGGAGTGATGAAGGGAACGAATCCGGATGAACCGTGCGTTATGATGGGTTCACATTTTGATTCGGTAGTGAACGGAGGCGATTTCGACGGTATTGCAGGCGCGGTTTGTGCAATCGAGGTTGCAAGACAGTTGAAGGAGGAGGGGGTTACCCCTAAGAGAGATTTCGTTGCGGTTGGCTTCTGTGACGAGGAGGGTATGCGTTTCGGAACAGGCTACTTTGGGTCTGGCGCAATGCTTGGCAACAGAGACGTAGAATACTGCAAGAATTTTGCGGACACCAACGGCATTACAATCTATGACGCAATGAAAGAGTACGGACTTGATCCGGAGAAGATTGAGGACGCCAAGTGGGACGTTGATAAGATCGGCAGATTCCTTGAGTTACATATCGAGCAGGGACCGGTGCTTGACGCTGAGAACATCGAGCTTGGACTGGTTGACTGTATCGTTGGTATCCAGCGTTACATGGTAACGGTTCACGGAAGGGCTGACCATGCGGGAACCACTCCGATGGATATGCGTATGGATGCAGTAGACGCGGCGACAAAAGTAATCTCCAAGATTCCGGACTGGGCTCGTGAGAAAGCTGACGGAACCGTAGCTACCACAGGCTTTATCCGCACCACGCCGGGCGGAATGAATATCGTTGCCGAGAAGGTAGAGTTCACAGTAGATATCCGTTCCAAGAACAATGACAATATCAACGACATTGCCAACAGAATCCGTGCAGCCCTTGACAGAGAAGTACAAGACATGGGCGGAAGCTACGAGATTGACACTAAGCTGGTGATTACGCCGGTATGGCTGTCCGAGGAGATGCTGAACATCATGGAGGAAAGCTGCAAAGCAAGAGGTTACAGCTACAAGAAGCTGCCAAGCGGCGCAGGCCATGACGCACTGGAAATCGGCCAGGTAATTCCGACGGTGATGCTGTTTGTTCCGAGTAAAGAGGGTAGAAGCCACTGTCCGGTAGAGTTTACGAAATACAGTGATTTCGCAAAGGCATCTGTTGTAATGACAGAGCTTGCGAAGGATTTGCTTACAAGATAGGTCTATAAAATGACAATATGCTGTCTTGCCGTAAAATATGGCAGGGCAGCATATTTGGAAATGGAGAGGTATATGACAGGAATGAATCCGGCAAATAAAAAGGAGAATCTCCGCTTGTTGAGAAATGCGCTCAGACTCACCCAGAAGGAGTTTATTGAGCGCTTTCTTCCCTCTGGGGACAAAAAGCCGTCCATGAGCATTGCAACTTACTCGAATCTTGAGTCCAAGGATGGGGCAAGGATGAACGAGGTAATATTCGCTGTGTCGGAAAGCCTGGGTATTGATTCGATGCTGTTTTCCATTCCGCCGGAGGAATTTGCCGAGAAGCTTCCTGTTCTCCTGTCGGACGACCCGTCAGCCGATCCGGTGGGGAATACGAAGAAGGGCAGCATCAACCATCTGGTGAACCGGCTGACTATGTATTTTGCAGAGCAGATTTTTGAAAAGCGGCTGAAAAAGGGCGATAAGATTGAATCGGACCGCGTCCTGGCCTCCAAGATGAACGTGGGGCGTTCGGCAATCCGAGAGGCTCTTAAGGTGCTGGAGGTTCTGGGGATGATTGATATCCGTCCCGGACAGGGAACCTATATCAGCAACCATGAGGCAAGTTTTTTTATTGTCCCTCTGTCCTGGTCTTTATTTTTAAATGGAAGCCAAATTGACAGTATTGTGGAGGTGCGCAATCTTCTGGAGGTGAAGGCGGCTTATCTGGCGGCGGGCTGCATGGATGAGGAAAATATGGGTAAGCTGTATGAGATTTCCCACAGGCTTCATAAGGCTTATGTGGAGAAGGACTTTAAAGAATTTTTGAATCAGGACCTGGAGTTTCATATCTGCATTGCGGAGTGTTCAGGCAATCCCGTAATTTACAGCATGATTCAGACCATCAGCAACCTTATGCGCCATGTCAGCGGCAGCGGCATGGTGGATGAGGGGCAGCTACGGGATATCTATGATGAGCATCAGAAGGTGTATGGGCTGATTCTGGCGAAGGACGCAAAAGGGGCTTCAGACGCCATGAGAGAGCATCTTGAGAAGTCAACAGGGCGGTATAATTACAGATAGTCTTAAGAAATATATGGCCGGAATATCCGGCCTTTTTTTGATTGCATACTATATATTGTGGTTTGTCCAAACAGTATCCATAATTTACAAAAAATTAATAAAATTGTAAATTTTAACGTTAATTTATGTTGATGCCAAGACGATATCTATGTTATATTTATACTTGGAGAATTAGGGTGGGAATTTGCCCTGACGAACCGGCAGATATACCTTGTCTGACAAGGGAAAATAAGGGGAGTAAGGGAAAGGAGAGAAGCATGAAGCGGATAGTTTCATTTATGCTGGCAGCAGTATTAGTATTAGCGCCCTGTATGCATAGTTTTGCGACTGAGCCTGATACCGGTGTGCCGGCAGAGGGAGGGTCTGGCGAGGTGGAAGGAACCACGCCGGACAATAATACGCCGGGTGGCAATCCGACGGATACAACGCAGGAGAACGGAGGAACCGGCGGTGATGATGCAGATAACAATGGAGGCGCCGGAGGCAATCAAGTGGCACCTCCGAATACGGTACCTCCAACGGAACCAGGCGAGGGCGGTTCTGGCGGGATTGATTTGATATCAGAGGAAGAACAAGATGTTGCGCCGGCGGTTGGTGATGTAAAAGGCCAGGTTGACGTGTACATTATGCAGGCTTTGGACTTTAAGAAGGATATCACATTTACCGTTAATCTGGCAGGCAAGAATGTTCCATATACGAGCGAGCCGAGAAAGATTACGCTTAGCGGCCTGCAAGGTGACAAGCTGCAGGACGGAGTTACGTTTGAAGGACTTGAAAAGGGCACGTATACGCTGTCAATCTCAGCGCCGGGGTACCGTACCCGTGTCCGTGATATTGAAGTGGAGGCTATGGCATATAAGCTGACCTATTCAACCAGTTTTCTGGGAGGATTTGCATATAAAGAAGGTGAAAAGCAGCCGGGAGCCCTCCGGATTGGTGATGTGAATGGTGATGGTGAGATTAACGACGCAGATAAGGAGCAGCTTATTGATATGATTGATTCTGCGAAACCGGAGGAGGAAGGCGCGAAGCCTGAGGACCTGAATATGGACGGTAAGGTTGATCTTGCAGACTTGAACTTTTTTGTGCAGGGATATTTCAGGAGTGATGAGGTTCCGCCGTATGCCGGAGCCAGCATAGAGACTAACGTACCTGCCTCCGCTATTTCACATAGTGCCGGTGAGAATACGATTGTTGTGGGTGACTTAAAGAACCTGTCAACAGGTGAGGGAGGCGTAGAGTTAAGACCAGCCGGCGGAACCCTTGCGGATAATCCGGTTTCTGTGGAGTTTACCTTTGCAGACGGAGTCAGGACAGACGGAATTGTTATTGATTCCAAAGAGGAGAATCCGATTGAAGAAGGAGTCGTTGAGATTACTTATATAGACGAGAAAGACGGAAACCAGGAAAAGGTATTTCCGGTGTCTATTGTCAGGGATCAGGATGTACATCTATTGCTGACCAATGAGGCGGTGACGACTGATAAGGACATATATGGAAATATCACTATTAATCTGGGAAGCCAGATTGCTATAAAGAGAGTTGTCTTTACGATTACGGGCACAAAGAATAACAATCTTGCAGAGATTTCCAGGGTAGAGTTCGTGAACGGCATGGATAAAAGGATTCCGGAGCCTGACAGAGACATCCCTCAGAATGTTACGGCAGTGGAAGGGAACAAGACCTTTGTTGTGTCATGGGATAAATGTGACAACATAACTGGATATGAAGTGCAGATTGAAGGGCCGATTGAAGAAGGCGGAACAGAAAAAATTGTAAATGAGGTTGTATCTGTAAGAGGAACTTCTCTTGCCGTATCATCACTGTGCCAGGGTAAGCTTAAGAATGGTTCAACATACACGGTAAGCGTACAGTCGGTCAACGGGGCATGGAAAAGCGGATACAGTAATCCTATTACAGTTACTCCTAAGGTGGACAAAGTACCGGATGCGCCGGATTATGTAAATGCGGTTGGTAAATATAAAGCGATTGACGTGTCTTGGAAGAATATGAAGGATACGGATTTCTTTAATGTATATTACAGGGAAGCCGGTACACAGGAGTATGCGAAGGACGAAGGAATAAAGGACAGCAAATATACGATTTCCGGTTTGAAGGATCAGACAAAGTATGAGATCTATGTGACAGGCGTGAACGAGATTGGAGAGGGTAAACCTTCAAAGGTCAGTGTAGCGGAAACTACGAATCAGGAGCCGGCACAGATGCCGAAGTACAAGCTACTGAATCGGGCAGAGAACGGCAAAGTCAGCGAGCACATTATTAGTGCAACGATTGTAAAGGGAGCTATGCAGGACAGCCTATTAGATACGGAAACCAATACAGCATGGGGAACGGTAGACAATAACCCGATGTCACATTATTTTATGAATACCTGGGATGGAGGCGGATTCAATCCGATGGGAGTCCATGGTATTACATATGAATTTGACAAGGTTTATAAGATGGACCGTATCGCTTTGCAGGAGGTGTCTCCTCAGAGCCAGAGCTATGGTTATGCCCAGGCGCAGTATTGGGATGCCGACGGAAAGGCCCATGCGATTTCAAGAAGCAGTATTCGGGTTCAGAGAAAAACGGATTCAGATGGACGAACCTACTATATCCTTCGGTTCTCAGAGCCGATTGAGGCAAAGAAGATACAATTTGCGCTGGCACGTTCTTACGTGAACGGCACCATCTCTGTTGCAGAGGTATATTTCTATGAATATGACTCTCTGGAGGAGGAGATTATGGCGCTCTACACGAATGATCTTCACACAGAGCTTAGGGAGGATGTAACTCAGGAGACGATTAACGAGCTGAGAGTAAGGATTGATACGGTAGATCCAATCAGCAAGGAATACCATCCGGATAAGGATTATCTGAATCGAGAGCTTGATACCGCAGAGGAGATATTAAAGGACGGGAATCTGACAAAAACCGTAGAAATCTATAACACTATTAATACGAAGGATGTGGGACGCGGATTCGGCGGCCTGAATGCATGGCAGCCTCTTGGAGTGACGGCAGCGGCAGGCGAGGAGATTACGGTCTATGTGGGGCACAATACCAGGCGTACCGGCGATAGTACGAATCTTCAGTTGGTAAGCACCCAGTACCACTCAGAAGCAGCGTCTATGTTCAAAGTAGTGGCAACGCTTAAGATTGGAAAGAATGATATTACTATTCCAAAGCTCTGGTCACAGAATGCGGAGGCCGGAGGAGCATTGTATATCCAGTATACAGGCAATAATGCAAATGACAAATATGCCGTGCGTGTAAGCGGCGGAGTACCGGTACCGGTACTGGATCTCTATAAAAAAATGGATGCCCAGAGCGCGGAAGAACGCCAGAAAAGGGCGGTAGCATATATTGAGGAGTTGCAGGCATATGTAGCTGAGATTGAGAAGAAGCATGATGAAGTGCATAAGAACTCCGAGAACAAGCTGGTACAGTATGATTATAAAGCGGCAGACTGTATCCTTGGGGCTTCTGATATTATGTTGGATAAGATGATGTTCTCCCTTCCTGCACAGCAGATTCTTGCAGGCTGCGGAACCGGCAGCGTAGAGGATAGGGCGAAGAATCTGGTAACCTCTATGGAAGCAATGGAGAACATGATGTATCTGTTCTACCAGCACAAGGGACTGAATGATGCGGCTCAGGATGTAAAAGACCGTTTCCCGGCAAACCATTTGAATATCCGTTATCAGACTATGTTTGCGGGAGCGTTTATGTATGCATCCGGTAACCATATCGGTATTGAATGGGGCTCAGCTCCGGCAATGATGAAGGGTGTAACCGTACAGGCGGATGAGAACGGTCAGTATCAGAGTGGCCAGTATTATGGATGGGGAATTGCCCATGAGATCGGCCATTGTATCAACCAGGGTACTTATGCGATTGCAGAGATTACGAATAACTACTTTTCAGTGCTTGCCCAGGCAAAAGATACGAATGATTCCGTGCGTTTCCAGTATCCGAATGTATACGAGAAGGTGACTTCAGGAACAAAGGGAAGGGCTACGAATGTATTTACACAGTTGGGTATGTATTGGCAGTTACATCTGGCGTATGACAGTGGATTGAACTTTAAGACATATCCGGATTATAGCCAGCAGCTTGAAAATCTGTTCTTTGCGAGGGTGGATACATATTCCAGGAATCCGTCGAAAGCGCCGACGCCTGGTGATAAGGTTATGACGCTTTGCGGAGATAAGGATCAGGATTTGATGCGTCTTGCCTGCGCAGCGGCACAGAAGGATATTCTTGAATTCTTCGAGCGTTGGGGCATGACTCCGGATGCAGAGACCATCAGCTACGCGGGGCAGTTCCCGAAGGAGACGAGGGCGATCTACTATGTAAATGATGAGTCCAGAGTATACCGTAACGGCCATGCCAGTGTACTTGGCACGGATGGGACGGTAGAGGCAGTAGGCAGTGATACAACGGCAGTTGTGGACCCGAATGCAGCGAATAAAGTGAACTTGAAGCTTACGTCTACGCTGAATCCGGAGGATGTCCTTGGATATGAGGTTGTACGCTGTATTACCTCAAACGGAGAGGAAGAAAAGGAAGTAGCTGGTTTTTCTACCGGAAACGAATTCACAGATACGATTACCACAATGAACAATCGTGTAGTGACTTATGAGGTTACAGTGATTGACCAACATCTGAACCGTTCTGCCGTGAAGCGTTTAGAGCCGGTTAAGATCAGCCATAAGGGTAATATTGACAAGACCCACTGGAGTGTCAGCACCAATGATATGAAAGCCATAAGCAGTATACCTGTTGATAAAGCAGACGAATGGGATCCGTGTCTGCCGGAAGCGGAAGCGCCTATTAATGCGGCAGTTGACAATAAAACAGAAACTACATATACAGGAGAAGCCGGAGTAAATGCAGAAGTTGTGATTGAACTGAATCAGACGGTTACAATATCCGGATTCCAGTACACCGTGAATGAAGGGACGCCAATTAAGGATTACAGTATCTCTGTCCGCAATGACCAGAATGAATGGGTTGAGGCGGCAAGCGGAAGCTTTGGAAAGACAGGGGTTCATACGGTAAACTTTGGCGTCAAGGGCAGCACTAATATTGCCTTGTACCAGACTTCTGCGGTGAAGCTGTCGATTAAGAATCAGCAAGACGCCAAGATTTCCATATCTGAGTTGGATGTATTGAGCAAAACAGGAGATGATGTGGAATTCCGCAAAACAGAGGACAAAACGGCAGCAATCGGCAAGCTGGCAGCGGATTATAAGTATGGAGATAAGGAAGAAGATGTAATTCCGGCAGGTTCTATCGTATTTACCGGAAGATACAAAGGAAACTCTGCATACAATGTGGTAATCCTGTACGACCAGGCCGGAAATATTGTTGGCGGCAGGGATCAGGAAGGTAAGCTGAAAGCATATCAGGTACTTTTCTCGGATGTGGATGAGTCAGGCGGCGATCTTCAGAATGTCTATGACGGAACATGGATCTACTGGATTGCACCAGGGGATGTGAATACCGGATTGAAAGAAGTGCGGGCAGAGCTATACCGTGTGGACGAAGCGACTACCAATCAAGGTCAGCGGCTGGTGAGCGACTGTATATTTGAAGAATATCCGACATCGCTTCCGGATATAACATTGAGTGGCACGAAGAAATAAAGCGATAAAAGGAGTAGAACATGAAGAAATATAGAGTAGGTATGATAATGGCAGTGTTCGCATTTATCGCAATGCTGCCGCTGCGGGTATCCGCTGAAGAAACAACAAAAGAGATAGGTGTTACCTGCACTCCCAATGAAGATAAGACGGAGTATTCCGTAGATCTGTATATCCCCAATGCTGCGAAGGAGGAGATTGGTACATTAAGTTTAAAGCTTGAGGTAACTCCCAAGGAGGTGGTCGGTGAACCACAGATTCAGTTTAGTGGGAAAGTTAAGGAGTGGGCAAAGGTATACGAGTCTCGCTATCATAATACATTGAATATTTACATTGCAGGAACGAAGGAGATACCTTTTAATAAGGATAACAGTACACTCTTTGAAAATGATGACACGCTTAATATCGGAAAGATATCTATGAAGGGTTCAGACGGTAAGGCTGTGGAGCTTTCAGAAGTCAAGCTGGCTAATGCCGAGGATGCACTTTTGGTTGTTCGAGGATGGGGAGATGCCGAAGCACCCAACAGGGAGACTTGGATTCCAGAGCAGGACGAACCGGCAGGACCTGAGATTCCCACCCCGCCAGGCAAGGATGATGAAGGCGATGGAGATGGGGACTTAGGAGGTTCAATAGATATAGGCGGCAGTACCGCGAAAGACCAATATGATAAGAACCGAGATTTGAAGGGAAGCCGTGTTCAGGGCGTAAAGACCGGTGACGCGAATCAGACGGTAATCTATGTGGTCTCGATTGCGGCATGTATCGGTGTGATTTCCGCGGCTATATACAGGAAGCGTAAAAAAACAATAACTGAATAAGGCATGAAGTATAAACGGCTGTCCGCTATGGATAGCCGTTTATTTTGTAAGCCATGTTTGATTATGGAAATTTCGTTGAGTAAATCACTCTATAAATTTTCCGTTGACCGTGTTAATGTTAAATTGCACCTATCCATTGGAGGAGATGAAATATGACAAGGAAAGAACAAAAGGAAGCCAGAAAAAATCAAATTATTCAGGCTACGTTGGATTTATTCATAGAACGGGGATACTATGGAACGAAAACAAATCAAATATCCAGACGGGCAGGGATTAGTGAAGGGCTGCTGTTTCACTATTTCCCAACAAAGGAAATTTTGTTAGAAGAATTGGTGAATATCGGGTTGGAAGGGATGCGTATGCCAATGCAGATTGAGGCAAAAAATGGTCTGGATTTTTTTTATCAATTCACAAAAAAAATATTTTTGGAGGTGGAAAAAAATCCTTTTATTGCAAAAATGTTTATATTTATGGGGCATGTGGTGAGGGCTGAAGATATACCTGAGAAGCTTCGTAGGCTGGCAGCCTCGGTAGATACCATTATATTTTGTCAAAATTGGGTGGAAGCAGGGCAGAAAGACGGAAGTATTCGGAAGGGAGATGTAATGTCATTGTCAAATATGTACTGGTGCGCGGTACATGGAATTATGGAGCAGTATGCTTTGCGTCCGGAAATTCCATTACCGGAACCTGAGTGGATGGTAGATATGCTGCGAAATGCTAAAGAACAGATTTAATTATGGAGGAAATCAATGGGTGAAAGCAAAAAGAAAATCGTAATTGTAGGCGGCGGCATTGCCGGACTGTCGGCAGGGATCTATGGAAAGCTGGCAGGCTATGACGTGGATATTTATGAAAAAAATCCCATTGCCGGCGGGCAATGTATGGGGTGGAATCGGAAAGACTGTCATATTGATAATTGTATCCATTGGCTTACCGGAACAAAAAAGGGGACAGATCTTTATAAGGTATGGGAAACAGTGGGCGCATTAGACAAAAATACAGAATTTGCAGACTGTGACAGCTTTTACACGAGCGTCAAAGGGGACTCACAGGTAACACTGTGGAAGGATTTGGAGAGGACGAGGGCAGAACTTCTCGAATTGTCCCCAGAAGATGAAAAGGAAATAGAAAAATTTGTGAAGCATGTAAAATACGCAGCGGAATGTGAAATTCCAGCCGAAAAACCTATGGATGCTATGGGAATCGCGGATTATATACATATAGGTGCTTTGATGGCGGATATGCCAAAAGTGATGAAGGAATATGGCTCTATTGATTTAAATGAGATGTCAGGGCGGTTTAAGCATCCTGTATTGAAAGCGTTGTTTACAGATTACCTGCCCAAAGAATATGTCGCAAGTTCATTTCTCGTTTCTTATGCAAGTATTACATCTGGCAACGGCGAAATACCAAAGGGTGGTTCTTTAGCCATGGCAAATCGCATGGTGAAACGATTTCAGCAGTTGGGAGGCAATTTATACTGCAATGCGCCGGTTTTACGGATTCTGATAAAAAACAGAAAAGCAATAGGGATTGAAAAATCGGATAAGAAAACGGTGTTGGCAGATTATGTTATTTCATCAGTTGATACTATGGAAATGTTTGGTAATTTAATTGGAAAAAAGTATATGGATGCAAAATGGCGCTCCTGTTATGAAGATAAGGAAAAATATCCTCTTTTTAGTGCAGTCCAGGCAGCATTTGCGGTGGATCAGGAAGCATATGAGGGGAAAGGAACTATTTTTTTCGACTGCCCTCCTTTTGAAATAGGGGGAAAGAAAGTGGAGAGAATTTCAGTGAAAAGTTATGAATATGAACTTGGATTTGCACCAGCGGGGAAAATGGTGCTTCAAGTAAATGTCCCTCAATTTGATAAGGAATACATATACTGGAAAGGGCTTAAAAAAGAGGAATATGAAAACCGGAAAAAAGAGGTGGTAAATGCAATAGAGGAACGCTTGCTTATGCAGTTTCCCAGGCTTCAGGGATGTTTAGAATTTCTTGATTGTTGGACGCCGATTACTTACGAACGTTACTGTAACGCATATCATGGAGCATATATGGGCTTTATTACGAGAAAAGGTGTAAAGTCTTTTCGGGTGAAAGGAATCATAAAGGGCGTAAAAAATCTGTATATTGCCAGTCAATGGATTATGGCGCCTGGCGGACTTCCGGTAGCAGTAACGTCAGGAAAATTCGCTGTGTGGCGGATTGTCAGGAAGGATAAAAGAAGCAGGTATTCCGGTTACCGCGGCCTATTCCGTCATTGATGACGTCCAGCCGGCGGCAGACATTTCACAGGTATAAATTTATCCAGAATATGCATACTATTAGCAAGGAAACGATCTTGCTGAAAGGAGTATGTAGAATTTATGAAGGAATTGAAGCTGGACCTTCTCCCAGGGAATCTCTACGCAGCCAGGAGAAAAGCAGAGCAGCAGAAGGAAAAGGAGAAGAAGAATCGTGAGCCGCAGAAAAACATTGTGAAGATAGAGGGAGTGTCACTGAAGGTTGACAGGATAGACGGAAATGAACGGTAAGAATAGGAAAAGCTTTGACCAGCTTTATCGGGAGTTGCTGATAAGGCAGACTTCAGGGGATGAGACGCTGCCAAAAGAATACGACCCTTTTCATCTGGATTGCCTTCTTCATCCGGAGAAATATGCGCCTGTTTTGCAAATTAAGGAGTGCGAGAAATGCGCCTATGACCAGGCGTGCAGAAATAGTTGTATTTTTGACGCAGTCGAGAGGACAGAGGATGGGAAACTCAAGATTAATGCCTCTCTGTGTGCAGGCTGTGAAGCCTGTATCGAAGCCTGTAAGAACGGGAACCTGGCGGCAAGTAAAGATGCAATTCCGGCGATGAAGGCGGTAAGGGAGGCGAAGGGGCCGGTCTATATGATGGTCGCCCCTGCATTTATGGGGCAGTTTAGCGACAGGGTTACGCCTGGAAAGCTGCGCACGGCTTTTAAGGCCCTGGGCTTTACCGGTATGGTGGAGGTTGCGCTTTTTGCGGACATCCTTACTCTCAAGGAGGCGTTGGAGTTTGACCAGCATGTGCAGCAGAGAGGGGATTATCAGTTGACAAGCTGTTGTTGTCCGGTCTGGATTGCCATGATTCGGAAAATTTTTCACGAATTGATGCCCCATGTTCCGGCTGCTGTGTCTCCGATGATTGCCTGCGGGCGTATGATTAAGAGGCTCCATCCGGATGCGGTCACAGTGTTCGCGGGGCCCTGTCTTGCCAAGAAGCAGGAGGCAAAAGAACCGGATATCAGGGATGCTGTGGATTATGTACTTACTTTTCAGGAGGTACAGGATATCTTTGATGCGGCAGATATTCATCCGGACGAGCTTGCAGACACCGAAAAGGAACATGCCTCCAAGGCAGGAAGGCTCTATGCCAGGACAGGAGGGGTGAGCCAGGCTGTGGCAGAGATGGTGGACCAGCTACGGCCTGACCGGAGTATCCGTGTTCATTCCGAGCAGGCTGACGGCCCGAAGGCGTGTATGGAAATGATTCAGAGAATCAAAGAGGGCAGGACGGAGGCGAATTTCTTTGAAGGGATGGGCTGCGCGGGAGGCTGTGTGGGAGGCCCTAAGGCGGTTCTGAATGTGGAGGAGGGGACGAAGCATGTGGACGCATACGGCTGTAATGCAAAGTTTCGGACGCCCCTGGAAAATCCTTATGTGCGGAAGGTATTGGAGGAATTGGGACTTCGGACGGTGGAGGAATTGTTGACGGAGGATGGGCTTTTGACGAGAAATTTTAGTTAATTTAAAAAGCAGTTTGCTGTTAATTCTTCGTGCAAAACATTGCATTTTTTGTGCAGATAGCATATACTGTAATCATCGGGAAAGGAGATGATTATATGGCCGGCTCAACTACAAACATCAGTATCCGCATGGATTCAGACCTGAAAGCGCAGGCTGACAGGCTGTTTGGGGAACTCGGCATGAACCTGACAACAGCGTTTAATATTTTTGTCCGCCAGTCTCTCCGTGAGGGGCGGATTCCTTTTGAGGTTTCTCTCAACCAGCCAAACAGCGAGACGGCTGCCGCCATGCTGGAGGCGGAAAGGATTGCGAAAGATTCGGCGGTGAAAGGGTATACTGATCTGGATGAACTTTTCGCAGAACTGAAAGCATGAGAAACGCAAAATATACAGTGAAGTACACTACACAATTCAAGAAAGACTATAAGCTGGCAATGAGGCGTGGGTTGGATATTGGACTGTTGGAGGATGTGATCGCTGAACTTGCTATGGGTATGTCCTGGTACTGACCTTATCCCGCACTGGGTCACATAGCGATTTGTTTGGAAAATGATTTTACCTGCCGTCGTATGGGAAAATTCCTATACGGCGGTTTTTCTTAGTAAAATGTATATTGACATTTGGAGACTCTCTCAATATAATTGACTCAGTTTTCAATATATACATTAGGAAGGAAAAGAGATGCAGTATTATCTGGCCCCCTTAGAGGGGATTACAACACGGATATACCGAAGGGTATATCACGATTGCTTTGCGCCTATGGATAAATATTTTACCCCGTTTCTGTCTCCCCATTCCAAAAAGGGCTTCTCGGCAAAGGAGAAGGCCGAGCTATTGCCGGAGAATAATAAGGGGATGCGGCTGGTTCCGCAGATTTTAACGAATCGGGCTGAGGATTTCTTAAAAACGGAAGAAAAGCTTGCGTATTATGGCTATGATGAGATAAACCTGAATCTGGGCTGCCCTTCTAAAACTGTGGTATCAAAAGGAAGGGGCTCAGGATTTCTGGCGGATTTGGAGGGGCTTGACCGCTTTTTAGATGAAATTTTTTCAAAGACAAAAGTACGGATATCCATTAAAACCAGGATAGGAAGGGATGAACCACAGGAATTTCAAAGGCTTTTGGAAATCTATCGCCAGTATCCTCTTGAGGAATTGATTATCCATCCGAGGGTTCAGAAGGATTTCTATAAAAATAAACCGAATCTGGAGGTATTTGAGGAGGCAGTCGAGGGATGCGGCTGCCCGCTGTGCTACAACGGGGATATCTGTACCAGAGAGGATGCCGCGGCAATAGAAGAAAGATTTCCAACGGTGACAGCATGTATGATTGGGAGAGGGATTATAGCAAATCCTGGGCTTTTAGGTGAGATTAAGGGGCAGGAGGAGGCTTCGCAAAAACTCCTTCGCGGATTTCATGACCGGTTATACGAAGAATACCGAGAACTTAATATGGGGGATAAAAATGTGCTGTTTAAGATGAAGGAAATCTGGTGCTATTTGGGACAGGCTTTTCCTGGATGTGAGAAGCCTTTGAAACGTATCAGGAAGGCGGAGAGGCTGGACAGATATGAGGAGGCGGTGGACCAGTGTTTTGGTTAGAATTTTATCTTTACTTTTTCTCCGACATGCAATATAATAGAAAAAAATTCTATATACAGGAATTTTTAAGGAGGAATCCCTTTGGAACACTTGAATCATATCATTGCGGGTAATCTGAAAGAGATCAGGAGGCGTAAGGAATTGAGCTTAGAGCAAGTGTCGGTTCTGACCTCCATCAGTAAGAGTATGTTAAGCCAGTTAGAACGCGGAGAGGTCAATCCTACGATTTCAACGGTTTATAAGCTGTCTCTGGGTCTTAAGGTTCCTGTGACAGCATTTACGGCGGATAAGCCGAAGCCATTTTCACAGACAGGCAAGGCAGAGGTCATACCTCTTGTGGGAGATGAGGGGCGGTACAGGCTGTATCCTATCTTTGAATTTCGGGAGGGGCAGGATTTTGAGATATTTGACTTGGAGTTCGATGAGGGAGGCACGATGCGCGCTCATTTACAGATGCATGGAACCAGGGAATTTATCACGGTGTATTCCGGTGAGCTGACGCTGATTTTCGAGGATCGGGAGTATGTGCTGAAAGCAGGGGATTCTGCCGCATACAATGCATTTGACGAGTATGTATATAAGAATACGGGACAGGGCATGGTGACCGCGTGTATCGTGGTTCATTATCCGTAACAGAAAGGAGTTATGATTAAAATGGAAGACCAGAAGCAGCGCGTATATGACGCATTGGACAAGTTGAAAATTAAGTATGAGGTTGTAGAGCATGAGCCGGTACATACCATGGAGGATATGGACAGGCTTGGACTGCCGGAGAAGGGAACTCTGTGTAAGAATCTTTTCCTGCGGGATTCAAAGGGAAAGAGACATTTTCTCGTGACCTGTGAGGAGAGCAAGAAGGTAGATTTGAAGGCTCTTGGCAGGCAGCTTGGAGGAGGGAATCTAAGCTTTGCCTCCGAAGACCGGTTGGAAAAATATCTGGGACTTAAGCAGGGAAGCGTATCTCCCTTCGGGCTGATGAACGATACGGACCATGCGGTAGAGTTCTTTATTGACAAGGATTTGAGCAGATGCAAGAGCCTTGGAATTCATCCTTTGGAGAATACGGCCACTGTTTTTCTTTCTTTTAAGGATTTGGATAAATTTTTGTGGGATTTGGATGTGGATGTAGTGAAGGTTAAGCTGTAACTTCTGCTTGTTTATGTACTGGCCGGATTATCTCTGTTGAAATAATTTGGTCAGTATCATTATTCTGTTTTCTGGATTATGGGTGCTTACGTCTTTCGTTTAATCAATTCAGATGTTCTTGATTTCGTCAAATATTCTCTATTTATTAAAAAATATTTCAATGCTCACAGTTTTGATGTGGGTAGATTTGTGAAACAGTATGCTAAATATGTTTGGGAGTTTGTGATATGGTGAAGAAATTGTATGACAGGGATATTCGAGAGCCATTGTTTGATTTCCTTGAGGAATACTATGGAAAAATACGGATTATTGAGGAAAAGCAGATTGGAAGGTCGCGGGCAGATATTATGATGGTGTTTCCGGATGGGGTGGCCGGAATTGAGATTAAGAGTGATGCGGATACCTATGTCCGGCTAAAACGGCAGGTGCGGGACTATGACAGGTATTTTGATTGCAATTATGTGGTTGCAGGCGCAAGCCACGGATTGCACATTAGCGAACATGTACCGGAATGGTGGGGGATTATTACGGTGGAATGGGTGGAAAGCGGGGTGGATTTCTATCTGCTGCGGGAGGCGAAAAAGAACCCGAAGGCAGATTTGGGACGGAAGCTTACACTTTTGTGGAGGCCAGAGCTTGCGCATATTCAGGAGATAAACGGGCTTGCCAGGTATAAGCAGAAAAGCAAAGCATTTGTCATGGAGAAGCTTCTTGAAAAGGTTCCAAAGGAGGCGCTGAATGAGCAGATTAGTCAGGAATTGTTTGAGAGGGATTATACGGAGATTGGAAATACAATCAGGAAGTTTAAGGAGGGAAAGCTATGAGATATCCTGTGATTAGCATGGAACAGACAGGAAAGAGAATTCGGGAGGTTTGTGCAAAACAAGGGATTTGTGCAAAGGAGATACAGGAATATATGGGTTTTTCGGCTGTCCAGTCTGTGTATGATTGGTTTCGAGGGAAGAATCTGCCCAGTGTGGATAATCTGTATGCCCTGTCGCGGCTTTTAAAAGTCTCGATGGAGAGATTGTTAGTGGCCTTGGACCAGGAGGAAGCGGGGCGGATATGTGAACTTACGGCTCTGCCCCGCAGGGATAGCCGGAAAACGGTAATGTGGTACAGGGAAAGGATAAAGTATTTGTCAATCAGTTTGTAACTGGATGCAAAAGACAGGGATTTCTGGTATTCTATTTTTAGGAAATGTAGAGGCGCATTTCCTGGTATACTTCAGCAAATGAAGAAACGTCAGGACAAGAACAGCAAGAGAAGAACTAAGACATGTTTCGATGGAAGATGAAGTGGAGAGATACAGGAGTGAGGAAACCTTACGGAAAAAGACGGAGGAGATATTTGGGGATACGAAGTATCAGGCGATGAATGGAGAAAGCTGCATGTGAAGGCGCTTAAGATGTTCGGAAGAAAAGATGGATTGGAAGTGTACCGAAGGAGAAGGGATGAGTTATTATGACTCAATCCAGGGGGCATAAGAAAGATGTGGCAGTATGGGAGAAACTGCTGCATCTTTTTTATGCATAAAATTTAATATTTTTTTAATTGCATGTTCCATAAATGAGAAGTAGAATGAATAAAGTATACGGTAATACATTCAACAGAGGAAAGAGAGGATGAATATGGAACAGCAATACAGGCAGGTTCCGCCTATGACGCCGGAGAATTACGGAAAGCGTATCTGGCATCTGTGGGGACCGATTGTGATAAAATGGGCAGTTGGGGTTGGCGCCAGCATGATCGCCATGGCAGTGCTGAGTATGGTTTATATGATGGCGAACCAGGAGGCAGCCATGACAGCCATGCAGAGCGAAGAAAAGATGATGGAGTTGACTGATAAGATCATGAATCAATATCTGGGCGCGTCTACATTGATTGAGGGAGTTGCCGCGCTGATTACGATTCCCATCATGCTTTGGTTCTTCCACACTGATCGGGTGAAGGAGAGGAGGAACGGTTTTATTCCCAACAGGAAGGCGCCTCTCTGGAAGTATGGGGCAGGGCTTCTCATGGCTCTGGCCATGAGCCTTGGGCTTAACAATCTGATTATCATAGGGAATCTGTCGGATATGAGCGAAGCCTATCAGGCGACGATGGAGGCTTTCTATTCGTCTCCCCTTGCCGTTCAAGTGGTGGTTTTGGCAGTTCTGGTGCCTGTGAGCGAGGAATTGGTATTCCGTGGGCTGCTCTTTAAGCGTCTGAGGGAGAGGGCGACCTATATGCAGGCGGCATTGTATTCTGCGATAGTGTTTGGATTGATGCATGTGAATTTTGTGCAGATGCTTTACGGTTTCATCCTGGGAATGATGCTGACATACCTCTATGAGAAGTACGGTTCTGTCAAAGCGCCCATTGCAGCCCATATGTCAATGAATCTGCTGTCCATACTGGCGACGGAATTCAATCTGCTTGACTGGCTTATGGAAGGCCGGCTGCGCATTGGGATTGTGACGGTTGCCTGTGCATTTGTGGCCTCCACCATGTTTGTGCTGGTTCAGAGGATTGAGGAGAAGCCTGTTGTACCTGGTACATCCGAGGAAAAAGATAATCCGGTACAGCATTGCAGGGTTGACAGTGAATAAGATGTGTTGGAAAGAGTTTGGTATTTGCTAAAATATCAGACTCTTTTTATTTATATAATATTGTTGTCTAATTATCTGACAATTCAAGAGAAATTTCCTATTTACAAATCCAGAAAAAAGTAGTATAGTAAGAAAAACTGAAGAAAGGGCTGAATATATGAACGCACAGATTGTTAATAATCACGAAGGTCTGTATCGTCCCCAGTTTGAGCATGATAACTGTGGAATCGGTGCGGTTGTCAATATCAAGGGGCGCAAGAGTCACAGCACAGTGATGGATGCCTTGAAGATTGTAGAGAATTTAGAGCATAGGGCCGGCAAGGATGCCGAGGGTAAGACGGGCGATGGAGTTGGAATCTTGTTGCAGATTTCACATAGATTTTTCTCCAAAGTCTGCAAACCTCTCGGCATCTTTTTAGGTTCAGAGAGAGATTACGGGGTGGGGATGTTTTTCTTCCCTCAGGATGAATTGAAGAAGAACCAGGCCAAGAAGATTTTTGAAGTAATCGTAGGGAAGGAGGGAATGAATTTCCTGGGATGGCGCGAGGTTCCGGTGAGGGCAGAGGTCTTGGGAAGCAGGGCGGCGGCCTGCATGCCATGTATTCTCCAGGGCTTCATTGAGCGTCCGGAAAAGACCGCGCAGGGAATTGATTTTGACAGGCGGCTTTATGTGGTGCGAAGAATCTTTGAGCAGAGCAGCGACGATACCTATGTTGCGTCCCTGTCCAGCAGGACGATTGCATATAAGGGAATGTTTCTGGTAGGGCAGCTCAGGCCGTTTTTTGAGGACCTGGAAAATCCGGAGTATGAGTCGGCCATTGCGCTGGTACATTCCCGTTTCAGCACCAACACCAATCCCAGTTGGGAACGCGCCCATCCTAACCGTTTTATTGTACATAACGGGGAGATTAACACCATACGGGGCAATGCGGACAAGATGCAGGCAAGGGAGGAAAATATGGAATCAGAGTACCTGAAGGGAGAGCTTCATAAGGTGCTGCCTGCAATCAACAGTTCAGGCTCGGATTCTGCCATGCTTGATAATGCCATTGAGTTCATGGTCATGAGTGGAATGGATTTGCCGCTGGCTGTGATGATTGCGATTCCTGAGCCATGGGCAAGCGCAAAGACTATGTCCCAAAAGAAGAAGGATTTCTATCAGTATTACGCGACCATGATGGAGCCTTGGGACGGCCCGGCCTCCATACTGTTTTCCGACGGGGACTGCATGGGCGCTGTCCTTGACAGGAACGGGCTTCGCCCGTCCAGATACTATATCACGGATGACGACACGCTGATTCTGTCCTCTGAAGTGGGAGTCCTTGACATTAATCCGGAAAGGATTGTGGTAAAAGAGCGTCTCCATCCGGGGAAAATGCTGCTTGTGGATACTATCTCCGGCAAAGTGATTGATGATGATGAATTGAAAGAAATCTATGCCGGCAGGCAGCCCTACGGGGAATGGCTGGACAGCAATTTAATTGAGCTTAGCAGTCTTAAGATACCGAATCAGAAGGTGCCCTCCTATTCGGCAGAGGAGTGTAAACGACTTCAGAAAGCGTTTGGCTACTCCTATGAGGAGGTAAAGACTTCGATTCTGACTATGGCGCAAAACGGAACGGAAGGGACTGCGGCAATGGGAATTGACGCGCCGCTTTCGGTGCTTTCAGAGAAGCATCAGGATTTATTTGGATATTTTAAACAGCTTTTTGCCCAGGTGACGAACCCTCCAATCGACGCGATCCGGGAAGAAGTGGTGACCTCTACCACCGTCTATATTGGCGCCGACGGGAATTTGCTGGAGGAAAGAGAAGAAAATTGCAGGATGCTCAAGGTGGATAATCCGATTCTGACGAATACGGATCTTCTGAAGATTAAGAGTATGAAGAAGGAGGGCTTTTATCCTGTTGAGATTCCTATCGTATACTATAAGAATTCTGGGCTTGAAAAGGCCATAGACTACCTGTTTATCGAGGTGGACCGCGCCATTCGGGAGGGTGCAAATATTTTGATTCTCACGGACAGGGGAGTGGACGAGTATCATGTCGCCATGCCGTCTTTGCTGGCGCTGTCGGGACTTCAGCAGCATTTGGTAAGGACCAAGAAGCGAACGTCTGTGGCCATCATTCTGGAGACAGGAGAGCCAAGGGAGGTGCATCACTTTGCCACTCTTTTGGGCTATGGGGCCTGTGCCATCAATCCTTACCTTGCCCATGAATCCATCCGGCATCTGATTGAGACAAATATGCTGAAAAAGGATTACTATGCGGCTGTGGAGGATTATAACCATGCCGTTCTTGGCGGGATTGTGAAGATTGCCTCTAAGATGGGAATCTCAACAATCCAGTCCTACCAGGGCGCGAAGATTTTCGAGGCTATCGGATTGAAAGAGGAGTTCATCCAAAAATATTTTACAGACACGGTCAGCCGCGTAGGCGGAATCGGCATGGATGAGCTTGCGGCGGACTATGTGGCGCGCCACTCTCAGGCGTTTGACCCATTGGGGCTTGAGGTGGATATGACTCTTGACAGCATCGGGCAGCACAAGTCAAAAAGCGGCGGGGAGAGGCATCTCTATAATCCGCAGACCATCCATATGCTTCAGCAGTCTACCAGGCGCGGGGATTATGAGATGTTCCGGAAATATACGGAAATGGTTAATGCAGAAGGCGAGCATATCAATCTGCGGGGGCAGTTTGAGTTCAACTATCCGAAGAAGGGGATTCCTATTGATGAAGTGGAGAGCGTGGATTCCATTGTGACAAGGTTTAAGACAGGCGCCATGTCCTACGGCTCTATTTCCAAGGAGGCCCATGAGACGCTGGCCATTGCAATGAACCGCCTTAAGGGCAAGTCCAACAGCGGGGAAGGCGGAGAAGAAATCGAACGTCTGGACAGTGACCGCTGTTCTGCCATCAAGCAGGTTGCTTCAGGGCGGTTCGGCGTCACCAGCCGCTATCTGGTGAGCGCCAAGGAGATTCAGATTAAGATGGCCCAGGGCGCGAAGCCGGGGGAGGGCGGACATCTTCCGGGAGGAAAGGTATACCCTTGGATTGCAAATACCCGCCATTCTACTCCGGGAGTCAGCCTGATTTCCCCGCCGCCCCACCATGATATTTACTCTATTGAGGATTTGGCGCAGTTGATTTATGACTGTAAAAATGCCAACAAGGATGCCAGGATTTCGGTGAAGCTGGTGTCGGAGGCTGGCGTGGGTACGGTTGCCGCAGGCGTAGCAAAAGCAGGCGCAGGATTGATTCTGATTTCCGGATATGACGGAGGGACAGGCGCCGCGCCCAGAAGCTCGATTCACAATGCAGGGCTTCCCTGGGAGCTTGGCCTTGCGGAGACTCACCAGACCTTAATCCAGAACGGGCTTCGGGAACGGGTGAGGCTTGAGACGGACGGCAAGCTCATGAGTGGGCGTGACATCGCCATTGCGGCCATTCTTGGGGCAGAGGAATTCGGATTTGCCACGGCGCCTCTGATTACTATGGGGTGCGTGATGATGCGAGTCTGCAACCTGGATACCTGTCCGGTGGGCGTGGCAACTCAGAATCCCAGGCTTCGGAAGAATTTCACCGGCAAGCCGGAGTATGTGGTGAACTTTATGCGGTTTATGGCAGAGAATCTGCGGGAATACATGGCAAGGCTCGGAGTACGGACCATTGACGAGCTGGTGGGGCGCACAGATCTTTTGAAGGTGAAGGAGAAGCCAACCTCCGAGCGTGCGGCGACGCTTAAGCTTGGACGGATTCTCTACAATCCATACGAAGGAAGTAAGACGCCGGTAACATTTAACCCGAAGAAGGTATATGATTTTGAGCTGGAAAAGACGCTGGATGAAAGGGTCTTGGTAAGGCAGCTTCTTCCGTCCCTGAAAAAAGGGCAGAAGCGCAGTATTGAGGTAGACGTAACCAATACGGACCGGACGTTTGGGACGATTTTTGGCTCTGAGATTACCAGGCGGTATCCCAATGGGCTTACCGAGGACAGCTATGTGGTGAAATGTACAGGCGCAGGCGGCCAGTCCTTTGGGGCGTTTATTCCTAAGGGGCTTACCTTAGAGCTTGTGGGGGACAGCAACGATTATTTTGGAAAAGGGCTGTCGGGCGGCAAGATGATTGTTTATCCGCCGCGCGGGGTGAAGTACCGCCATCATGAGAATATTATTATAGGAAATGTTGCTCTCTATGGCGCAACCAGCGGCAAGGCTTTCATCAACGGTGTGGCAGGCGAGCGTTTCGCAGTACGTAACTCAGGCGCCGTTGCCGTGGTGGAGGGCGTAGGCGACCATGGATGTGAATATATGACCGGAGGGCGTGTGGCTGTCCTTGGAAAAACTGGCAGGAACTTTGCCGCCGGAATGAGTGGCGGGGTAGCGTATGTGCTGGATATGGACAGTGATTTGTACCGGAATGTGAATAAGCAGATGGTAAATATTGAGCGTATTTCATCGAAATTTGATGTGAATGAGCTGAAGAACATGATTGAAGAACATGTATCCTGCACCAATTCGGAGATTGGGAAGGAGATTCTTGAGCATTTCAAAGAGTATCTTCCTAAGTTCAAGAAGATTATTCCTGTGGACTATGAGAGGATGCTGACCACAATCCTTCAGTTGGAGGAACAGGGTATGAGCAGCGCTCAGGCAAAAACAGAAGCATTTTACGCCTTGAAGGGCGAGAAATAGGAGGTGGAGAAGTGGGAAAAGCGACAGGTTTTATGGAATATGACAGACAGGATAAGGCAGCAGAGGCGCCGAAGGAGAGACTTAAGCATTTTCACGAATTTCACACACCTTTATCTAAGGAGGAGCAGGAACGCCAGGGCGCAAGATGTATGTCCTGCGGGGTGCCTTTTTGCCAGTCGGGCCAGATGATTATGGGTATGGCAAGCGGATGTCCTCTGCACAACCTGGTTCCAGAGTGGAATGACCTGATTTATCACGGGAACTGGGAGGAGGCTTATTACAGGCTTAAAAAGACCAATAATTTTCCGGAATTTACCTCCAGGGTGTGTCCTGCCCTCTGTGAAGCCGCATGTACCTGCGGGCTTAACGGGGATGCGGTTTCCACCAAGGCAAATGAGTATGGGATTATTGAAAATGCCTATGAGAAGGGGTATGCGGCTGCAAAGCCGGTGAAGGTGCGTACCGGCAAGAAGGTGGCAATCATCGGCTCTGGCCCTTCCGGTCTTGCGGCGGCGGATATGCTGAATAGGAGAGGGCATTACGTGACGGTGTTTGAGCGTGAGGACAGGGCCGGTGGGCTTCTTCGGTATGGAATCCCTAATATGAAGCTTGAGAAGCAGATTATTGACAGGAAAGTCAGTATCATGGAGGAGGAAGGGATTACTTTCATAACTGGCTGTAACGTTGGAAAGGACAAGAAGGCGGCGGAGATTTTAAAAGAGTATGACCGTGTCCTTCTGTGCTGCGGCGCGTCGAATCCGAGGGATATTAAGGTGCCTGGACGGGAGGCAAATGGAATTCATTTTGCGGTAGATTTTCTTAAATCCACCACAAAGGCTCTCTGGGCCAACCAGATGCAGCTTAAGGAGGGGGAATACATTTCCGCCAAGGGAAAGAACGTGATGGTAATTGGAGGCGGCGATACGGGTAATGACTGTGTAGGCACATCCATGCGCCATGGGGCGAAGTCTGTGCTTCAGCTTGAGATGCTTCCCAAGGCGCCGGATGAGAGAGCCTTTGATAATCCGTGGCCGGAATGGCCTAAGGTCTGCAAGACGGATTACGGGCAGCAGGAGGCCATTGCGGTGTTCGGGAAAGATCCGCGGGCATACCAGACCACGGTGAAGGAGTTTCAGAAGGATAAGGCGGGAAATGTCTGTAAGGCGGTTCTTGTGAAGCTTGAGCCTAAGAAGGATGAGAAAACCGGACGGATGGTGATGGCAGAGATTGCCGAGAGCGAGTATACGGTGGACGTGGATTTGGTGCTGATTGCGGCGGGCTTCCTTGGAAGCGAGAGTTATGTGACAAAAGCCTTCGGCGTGGAGGTTGACGGGCGGACAAATGTGTCGGCAGGCACAGGGGGCTATGCAACCAACGTCCAGAATATTTTTGCGGCGGGCGATATGCACAGGGGGCAATCCCTGGTGGTGTGGGCAATCCGCGAAGGCAGGGAGGCGGCCCAGGAGATCGATATAAGCCTCATGGGATATACGAATATGAACATCCAGTAATCTTCTTGGGTATACCTTGATGGATGCAGTCCACCTACCCGAAGGGTATGCGTTGCGGTGTGCCCTTGGGTATATTTTACGATACCTTGCCGATAGAGATTCCTCTTAAAAACATTTGTTACAAAATTATTAAAAAATGTTGCAAGTTTTAGTGGTTTGAGGTATAATTGTTACCAGATGTAGAGGGACTATGTCGAAAGAACGTAGATGAGTGTAAATAGTAAGCAGAAAATACATAAAAAGGATGGTTTCACTATGAGAAAATTTGGAGCAAGACTTTTGGCCGCTATTGTTGCAGGTTCTCTGATTGTAACGCCGGTTATGGCGGCGCCGTCAATCGATGAACTGAAAGAGGACAAGGCTGAGAAGCAGAGTGAAGTGAATTCCCTGCAGGAGGAATTGACGCAGATTCTATCAAAGATTAATGGTCTGGAGGAGGATCTGGTCAAGAAGGGCGAGGAGATCATCCAGGCAACGGATGACTTGGCGGCTGCTGAGGTGAGAGAGAGAGAACAGTATGAGGCGATGAAGCTTCGTATTAAATATATGTACGAAGAAGGAGACACGACGGCTCTTGAGTCTCTGGTAACGGCGGAGAATTTCTCTGACCTGGTGAATAAGGCAGAATATGTACAGAATGTACATGATTATGACAGAGATCAGTTACAGGAATATGTAGAGACGAAGAATGAGATCTCAGAGCTTAAGGCTACTCTTGAGGAAGACCAGAAGAAGCTGGAATCTTTGCAGGTTGAATATGAGGACCAAAAGGATGTATTGAATACGACCATTGAGGAGAAGCGGGCAGAGGTAGCCGACTTAGACGGTCAGATTCAGGCAGCGGTAGAGGCAGCGGCAAGAGAAGCTGAGGAGAGAAGACGCCAGGAGGAAGAAGCGCGTCAGGCGGCAGCGGCAGCCAACAACAATAATTCCGGAAACCGTAATAATGGCAATAACAGCAATAACAGCAATAACAGCCAGAGTACAGCAAACTCCGGTAATCAATCGTCAAATAGCTCAAGCAACAGTGGAAATAGTAGCAGCAGTAGCAGTAATTCCGGTTATACAGGCTCTGGCAATGCGTCTGTTGGAATGACAATCGTAGGCGCTGCGCGTTCCCAGATTGGAGTTCCTTATGTATGGGGCGGTACAAAGCCTGGTTCAGGACTTGATTGTTCAGGACTTACCCAGTATGCTCACAGAGTAGCGGGAATCAGTATCGGACGTACATCAGGTGAGCAGGGCGGCGGCGGAGTTCCGGTCAGCAGTCCGATGCCTGGAGATATTGTTTGCTATTCCGGCCATGTAGGAATTTATACCGGAGGCGGAATGATGGTTCATGCGCCTCAGCCGGGACAGAATGTGAAGGAAGTCGCTGTATATGGCTCTCCATGGTATAGACGTTACTGGTAGAATACATATTGTAGAATTTAAGCTAAGAAAAGCCTTGCAAATGCAAGGCTTTTATGCTATCATGATAAAGTCGCAAAAATCACGCATTTGTTTGCCTAAGAGGGTGCCAGATCTGTATGTCAGGAGATATTCAGGCTGGTTTCAAGGGCTTACACACATGCGGAAGCAAAAAACCAAATGGAGGAAAGAAACATGAGCGTAATTTCAATGAAGCAACTTTTAGAAGCAGGTGTTCATTTCGGACATCAGACCAGAAGATGGAATCCTAAGATGGCTCCGTACATTTACACAGAGAGAAACGGAATCTACATTATCGACTTACAGAAGTCTGTGGGCAAGGTGGACGAGGCATATCAGGCAGTATCCGACATTGCGGCGGACGGCGGTACAGTATTGTTTGTCGGAACCAAGAAGCAGGCACAGGATGCCATCAAGACTGAGGCTGAGCGCTGCGGAATGTTCTATGTGAATGAGAGATGGCTTGGCGGTATGCTGACCAACTTCAAGACCATCAAGAGCAGAGTTGCACGTTTGAAAGAGATTGAGAGAATGTCTGAGGACGGAACCTTCGACGTACTGCCGAAGAAGGAAGTTATCCAGTTGAAGAAAGAGTGGGAGAAGTTAGAGAAGAACTTGGGCGGAATCAAAGAGATGAAGCAGCTTCCGGACGCTATCTTCGTAGTAGACCCGAAGAAGGAGAGAATCTGCGTACAGGAGGCTCACACACTGGGAATCCCGTTGATTGGTATTGCAGATACCAACTGTGACCCTGAGGAACTGGATTATGTAATTCCTGGCAACGACGACGCTATCCGCGCGGTGAAGCTGATTGTTTCCAAGATGGCTGACGCTGTCGTTGAGGCAAATCAGGGAATGACAGGCGCAGACGGCGCGTATGACGAGGCAGAGGCAGAAGCGTACAGTGCAGAGGTTGACGAGTAGATTACAGACATTTGGAGGAGATAGACATGGCAGTTACAGCTAGTATGGTAAAAGAGTTAAGAGAGATGACAGGCGCAGGCATGATGGACTGTAAGAAGGCTCTGAACGAGACGAACGGGGACATGGATGCGGCTGTAGAATATCTGAGAAAGAACGGACAGGCAAAGGCTGAGAAGAAGGCCGGACGTATTGCGGCAGAGGGTATCGTTGCTACTACAATCAAGGAGGGCGATAAGGTGGCTGCAATCGTTGAGGTCAATGCCGAGACTGATTTCGTTGCAAAGAACGAAGTATTCCAGACTTATGTGAAGGAAGTGGTAGAGCAGCTTGCAGATTCCAATGCGGCAGATGTAGAAGGCTTCAAGGCAGAGCCATGGGCTCTTGACACATCTATGACCGTGCAGGATAAGTTGGCGGCTATGATCGCTAAGATTGGCGAGAATATGAACATCAGAAGATTCGAGAAGGTCGTTTCTGAGAATGGAATCGTAGTATCCTACATCCATGCAGGCGGCAAGATTGGTGTTCTGGTTGAGGCTGAGACTCAGAGCAATTCTGATGCTGTTAAGGACGCTCTTAAGAATGTGGCTATGCAGATTGCGGCCCTGAATCCGAAGTATGTGTCTACTGATGATGTACCGGAGGAGTACAAAGAGCATGAGAAGGAGATTCTGATTGCGCAGGCCAAGAACGATCCTAAGAATGCCAACAAGCCGGAGAATATTATTGAGAAGATGATTACCGGACGTCTTAACAAAGAGCTGAAGGAGGTCTGCCTGTTAGAGCAGGAGTATGTGAAGGCTGAGAATAAGGAGACGGTTGCTAAGTATCTGGAGGCAGTTTCTAAGGAGGCTGGTTGTGCGGTTACTTTGAAGAAATTCGTACGTTTTGAGACGGGCGAAGGGCTTGAGAAGAAGAATGAGGATTTTGCGGCGGAGGTTGCGGCGCAGATGAATCAGTAAACTTCTGAAGAAAAATGATTCACGAACCCCTGAAAATCCCATAGAATGGGCATTTTCAGGGGTTTTTTGCGTTCTAAGGAGAGGTTCATAATTTATCGTAAATTACCGTATTTTGAGTGCCAATTTGGGGGATTTTTGGGGGAAGAGTTGGGGGAAAGGGTATCCCCCAAATAGTGTGTGAAAGTTTGCCTCGTTCTTTTCGCAAAGGGGGAGAAGTTTGCTTGCCGTTTCTGGATGGGATTTTTCGGAGATTTTCTTCAGATGACGTTGGGGGATGTAGATTGTTATATCTTATCAGAAGGTGAGAAGGGGCTGGTTGATGAAAGAATGGATTTATATTATAATGGTTGCGAAAGATTCTTGAATTTGAGTTGCCTACTATTACAGTGAAAGAAAACTTAGCGTAGGAGAAAGGATTATTGTTTTAAATGGACAATTATAAAAACTATTGTAAAAGTTGTACAGTTACTCGTATTGGTGATTTTCAATGTTCTTATCAAGGGCAAATAAGAGTTTTAGAGAATTTTCGTGTGAATATTGAAATTTTTAATGTGGAAAGAGATATATGTCTTCAAACAGAGAAAAATGAAGATTCATTTTTATGCATACAGACAGATGATAAATTGATAACAGCTAAAAATCTATATGTAAGAAAAATAGGATCAAAATTAAAAGGAGAAAATTTTGAGAATCCGTGTTTTAATTTTAATATGATAATTGAAGCAGTAGATGTATGTTGGGGAAATGTTTGGTGTGTAGACAATACCGGAGAGTTTTTATTTGATAGTTTTATTTGCAATATTACAGATGGAGAAGAATTAATTGGGCTAACACCATATGAAGAAATTGATGATATGATGTTTTATAAAAGTGAGTTGGAATTAGATATTAAAGCGCACTATCAGGTTATAAACACAAAATTAGGCTTTTCGTTTCAGGCATTTCCTAACATTAGAAGAATCGGCACTGACTTAAAGTTTGGTGTAAAAAGCCATATGCAATATCAGTCGGAAAGTATGATGAATTTAGAAATGATAAAACAAAAAATTCGTAACGTAGTTTTACTTTTTGAAATATTATGTGGAGAGTTGGTAACAACTACCCAAGTTAGATTATATCAAAAGAATGAAATCTTTGATTATTTAGGCAATTGTAATTTTCCTATTGAGGAATTGGGTATTTTTAAAAGGAATAATATTGATAGCAGGTCTTTTATTAGAAAAAGCTTATTTAAAGTTTCTGATTTTGAATGCTTTATTGATGAAGCAACCAAGAAATTCTGTTCTTTAATAAAGAGCAAAGAATTAGCTTTTGAAGCTTATAAGCAGGTTCTACTTGATGATAGTGTTGGAATTTCCACAACGAATAAGTTTCTTAAAACTATGCAGATTGTTGAGGGGATGGAAAGAACTGATGTGGACGAAGAAAGACAGATAATATTTGAAAAGGAAAAAGAGGCTATTATTGGAAAACTTGAAAATTTAGAGGATAAAGAATTTGTTAGAAAATATTGTAGAAATAATGGTGATAATTTTAGTAAATGTTTGCAGAAAATGACTAAAAGAGTAATGAAAGCTTTGTCAGAGATTAGTAATAAGGAATTTCGAGGATATTATAATCTTCTCGAAAATATAAAAAATGATAGGGATGTTTATACTCATGCATCTCATACTCATAATCCTATACTGACTCTGGATGAAATGCAATGGGTAATTTATTGTTACAAAGTGTTCTTTAGGGTAGAAGTTTTACTAGATATTGGCATGGATATTCAGTTGATTAGGAAACGTTTATCCTATGACAGACGTTTTGTAGCGGTTTATGACAAACTTTTCAATCTTAAGATAAAGCCGGAAGAACAGTTTAGCACAGGAGAATATGATAGAATAATGTAGGTATTTGGATAAATACTATTGTCTACATAGCCGATTGGTTTTCAAAACGAGAATCAGTCGGTTTTTTTATTGCCCAAAACCAATACATAGCCATTCTGTCTTATGCGGAGTGGCTATTAAATTTTTCAGGAAAGGAGGTAAACCGTGATGTCTAAATGTAAGGTAATCGCCCTTGCAAACCAGAAAGGCGGGACAGGCAAGACCACGACTGCCGTAAATTTAGGGGTAGGGCTTGCAAACGAGGGGAAGAAAGTGCTGCTTGTGGATGCCGATCCGCAGGGGGATTTGACAACCTCTTTGGGTTGGGCGGATCAGGACAGCCTTCCGGTCACGCTCTCAACGCAGATGGAGAAGATTATCCGTGACGAGCCGTTTGAAGCGGGAGAGGGGATTTTACACCATGACGAGGGCGTAGACCTGATTCCGGCGAATATCGAGCTGTCCGGCATGGAAATCACGCTTGTAAACGCCATGAGCCGGGAGTTCACCATGAAATCCTATCTAAGTGAGCTGAAAAAGGATTATGACTATATCCTGATTGACTGTATGCCGAGCCTGGGTATGCTCACTATCAATGCGCTTGCGGCGGCGGACAGCGTACTCGTCCCGGTGCAGGCGCACTATCTCCCCTTAAAGGGAATGACGCAGCTTATGAAAACCATAGGCAGGGTGCAGCGGCAGATTAACCCCGGACTAAAGGTAGACGGCGTACTGCTTACGCTGGCAGATATGCGGACAAACCTTGCCCGTGCCACAGCCGACAATCTAAGGCAGAATTACGGCAGGGTAATCAAAGTGTACCAGACGGTCATCCCCGTTGCGGTGAAAGCGGCGGAAACCAGCGCCGCAGGGCAGAGCATTTACAGCTATGACAAAAACGGTGCGGCGGCAAAGGCGTATGTACCGTTAAAAGGGATTGAGGGATTAGAAAAGGATTCTGTGGTGCTGTTGGAGCAGTTGAGAACTATTGATAAAAAGCGTTTGGATGATTATGTGGGAACATTGGACAGACAGCAGATGTTAAAGGTTGAGAAAGCATTATGCTCCAGTACAGGGATGAGAAAATTGGATAAGCCAATATTGATGTGTCTTTGTCCGGTATGTGCAAAGCCATTTTTTGAATCCAAAGAGCATTTCATTCAGAGGGCAGACAAAAATCAGAAATTAAGGGAAACCTGTATGTTCTGTAATACCAGACAGGGGTATGACTACTATATAAGGAAGAAATACAATAATCAGTAATGGTAGCAGGCAAGGAGATATATAAATGGAAGATAGAAAAATTTTATTGAATGTGGAGGAAACGGCGGCATACTTAAACATAGGAAAAACAAAGACAAGGGAAATAATGAAAGAGAACGAAAAGATATTTGTTGTACGGATTGGTAACCGGAATTACGCACATAAGGCACTGCTTGATAAATGGCTGCTTGCTCAGATAAGAAAATAGGAAAATGTCAAGGGTACGAATCTGAATTTCGCACCTTTGTTTTATTATTATAAAAATGCTATTTTCATGGGGAAGCCAGCAAATATTTCAATCTCAAGGAGGAACGCATTATGGCAAAGGTAAAATTACCCAGAGGAATAAGGGAAAATAAAGGAACATACGAGGCACGGGCAATGGTAAACGGAGTAAAAATCTGTTTATACAGCTCTGATCTGGATCAACTGAAAGAAGAATTTGAACAGGCAAAGCAGCAGGCGAGGAACAATATTGATTACAAAAGGACACAGATGACCTTAAACGAATGGTTTGAAGAATGGTTTACTGATGTAAAAACGCACAAGGTAAAAGAAACGAGTATCAGTCCCATGAGAAATAATTTTAAAAGGACATTTGGATTTTACATTGGTACAATGAAAATCAAGAACATAAGACCGATGGACGTACAGCAGGCAATCAATGCAATGGAAAAAGATGGAATGTCTAACAGTGCAATGCGGGAGGCGTTAGGCAGACTCCGGGAATGTATGGAATTTGCAGTGGGCAGTCAGTTGATTCCCACAAATCCATGCCTGATTGTGGAAGTTCCCTGGACATATAAGAAATCAAAGGAGGAGATAGCGCTGACGCAGGAAGAACAGAACGCACTGCTTGACGAGGTGGAGGACAGCTGGTATAAAGAAATGTTTTATTTCATGTGATTAACCGGAGTGCGAGTGGGAGAGCTTGGAGGGTTGAAATGGTCGGATATTGATTTTGAGAAGAAAGTCATCTGTATCAATCGGTCATTAAGCTGTAGCTACTGTAATGGGGTGAAAAGAGAAATTTTGGTAAGCCCTAAGACAGTAAATTCAATCAGACAGGTTCCTTTCCTTGGCGAAATGGATGAAATTTTAGAATCCCAAAGGGAAAAGCAGATTAAGCTGAAGAAAGAGCTGGGGGAAAGATGGCGGAGCGGAGACGAATTTGACGATTTAGTATTCACTACAAGCATGGGAAGTCCGTGTAGCAGATATATTGTCCAAAAGGAGATAAAAAAGGCGGTCAAGCGGATGAGAGAGCAAGAGGCAGTGACAGCGGTGCAGGAAAAGAGGGAGCCTAGAATTGTCAGAGATTTCCATCCGCATACATTAAGACATACCTTTGCTACCCGCTGTTTTGAGAATAAGATGGAGCCAAAAGTAGTGCAGGCATTGTTGGGACATTCCAGTATCAGTATTACCTTGAATATCTATACACATGTATTGGATAAGAAAATGGACGAGGAACTCCAGAAGTTTGGTTCAGCGAAAACACAGGAACGGGAGGCATATGCCGGACTTGATGTAAAAAAGGTGAAAATCACAGCTTTGAGCCATTGTTGAGTAAATTTGGGGGAAGAACCTTACCCCCAAATTCCCCCAAATGGAGAATGGCTATCCCCCAAATTTGAAAAATGAGAAATCGGAAATTTTAGAAAGCAAAATGAATTTTCCCCCAAAATAAAATTTGGGGGATACGGTTGAAAAGCTGCTGTCTTAGAACAGTCAAAAATCACTGCAAATCCAGTAAAATACATAGTTCCGGGGATGTGTGTCCGGGACATAAAAAAGGGAAAGTTCGCAAAACAGATGAATCAGTAGAAAACAATATGAGTAAAAACCCTTGTGATTGGTGCAGATACACTGATACAAGGGTTTTATTACTATAATGTATTTTTTATGTCCCCATCTAATGAAGGCTCAACAAAATATATCACTTCAAAATTTTGATTTTTCATAGGTATAAGGAATACTAGTGCCAACAACGACATCCTCGATTTTCTCCAGAATCAGCCAGTCGTCCATATTTCCCTGATGTTCAAATTCAAGAGGTTCTATAAGCTCGACATCGCAGAATTCCACAAGACACAGGCATTTTTTGTGCCAACGGGTTTTCTGCTTATCCGTCAGATTCAATTTAGCTTGATTATTCTCCAGTGTCTTTCCAATCTCATCTTCAGATAATTTTACATAATTGTCCACATGCTTCACTTTTGCTTTTGCCGTAATTTTAGAGCTGCCTTTTTCCATAAAATATAGAATTTCACCTTCAAAGACTCTGCTATGGGGGATTTTCCGCCCTGCGGCTCCGCGGACGATCATTGTCTTTGTGCCTGCAATTATTTTATCGAGAACTTTTTCTCCCTTTTTTCCTGCATTATCGCAGTATACTAAGTGTACCATATACAATCCTCCTAATAAAGTATCATACCCCTGCACCAGAGGTTCTCCTAAACAACAGGTATCCAGATCTGGCTCAGATAATCGTCAGCATATACATTGCCGCTGCTATACCATTCCACTTCCGGGCAGTCCGCATGCTGAAACGGATATTTGACAAGCCATTCTTCATTTAGATATTTCCAGCCCTTTTGTATAGCCTGTGGAACAGGGCCACAACAGTCAAAAACCGCCCAGGCAGAATCAGGAATCCATATCTCAGTGAAGCCCTGAGGCAGCTTATGGTCAGAAATAACCATGATGGAATATTCAATCTCATTCAACTGTTCATCATAAGCGCCAAATAAACCGAATAAGCCTTTGGGATTTCCGGAATCCATAGAAATCAACCTTGAAAAAATACCGTCTCGCTGACATTCACTCCAGAATTCCGGTATCTTTTTGAAATGCGCTTGCTTTTCACAGGATATGGAAATACGTTTGCCGATTAACCGGAATTTCTCCTTTTCTTCTAAGCACCAGGAATATTTCTGTTTTACCATAATCTGCATTTTAGGAGTGACCTTCAGCATAACATCTGATTCCCGCCCTTCTTTTGGGGACACTCCATGAAACTGCTGAAACGCCCTGGCAAATGAGGTAGGAGAATCATAACCATATTTATAGCTGATGTCAATCACCCTAAGATCGGTACTTTTCAAATCATATCCTGCCAGAGTCATTTTCCGTGCACGTATATATTCAGCAAAGCTGATTCCATTCATATAGGAAAATACCTTCTGGAAAAAGCCAAAAGAACATCCGGCGATTTTGGATATTTCTTTGATGTCAACAGGTTCTTCTTTACGCTGTAAATGATTTTCAACATACTCAATGATGAGCTGTAATTTTTCGTTCCACTCCATGACATTTCTCCCTGTCCGACTTTTCATATCCATTAAGGTGTGCCCTTGGGGTATATTATATCAGATGAATTCCAATATTTCCTCTCTTTTTTCGTACTGTGAGGATAGCATGAGATTTTGTCCAGAAAAATATTCTTACAATTTCTGGCGTATAGAGATAAAAAATAAGGCTGGCAGAAAGTCATAAGAGAGAAATGACATTTCCTTCCAGCCTTATTATATTTCAAATCTGTTTTAGCCTTTCACACCGCCGGAGGCAAGTCCGCTTACCAGATTCTTTTCAATACCCATGAACAGGATTACGACAGGAACAATCGCAAAGAGCGACGCTGCAAACAGATATTGCCACTCAATCATATTGTATCCATTGAATACATTGATTCCCACGGTCAAAGGCTCACGCTCGCTTGTGGAAATCAGGCACAGCGCAACCGTGTACTCGTTCCAGGCATTAATAAAGATGAAAATTAAAGTGGTCACGATTCCGGGAGCCGCGACAGGAAGCAGAACCTTTGTCATGCCCTGGAGACGGTTACAGCCGTCAATGGTCGCCGCCTGCTCCATCTCTACGGAAATACCTATGAAGGTTCCGCGCAGCAGCCATATGGTAAACGCCTGGTTAAAAGCAGCATTGATGAAAATCAGTCCAATAATACTGTCCGTCAGACTTAAGATAGACATTACCTTATAGATACCAATCAACAATACCACAGGTGCGAACATCTGGGAAACAATGACGAAGCCCAGAAAGACCGTCTGACCCCTGAACTTCATACGCGCCAGTGCATATGCCGCAGGAATCCCGCAGAGCATGGCAATAAGGGTAGAACCGCCGGCAATCATGAGAGAGTTCAGCATGTAATTCGCCATAGGCGCCCGATGCCAGACATCAATAAAGTTGGACCATACCGCCGTAATAGGAAGTATAGTGCCGTTCATGGAGAAGATCTCCGCCCTGTTCTTAAGAGCAGTACAGAACATGGCAAAATAAGGATACAGCGTAACAATGCAGACAATGATTACAACAATGTACAGCAGGATACGAAGGAGTATTCTTTTCGGAGAACTAGATTTATTTGCCATATGTTATTCATCTCCTTTCCGCAGGGTGTAAACCATGTAAACGCTAGCGCAGATTAACAGGATTGTGAAGCCGATTACGGAAACTGCGGCTGCCTGGCCTTGTTTGCCGTTGTAGAACGCCAGTTTATACAGGTATGTAACCAATGTGTCCGTATGGTTGGCGGGGTCGCCCTTGGTAATCGTCCAGATAATCGGGAAGGAGTTGAAAACATAGATGATATTCAACACCGTACTTACCGTCAGGGAAGAACGAACCAGAGGCATGGTAATCTGGAAAAGCTGCTGCCAGTAATTTGCCCCGTCTACTGTGGCTGCCTCGTAATAAGTGGTATCAATACTTTGCAGGCCGGAGAGGACGCAGAAGGTAACAAATGGAATGGTTACAAAGATACCACAGGCAATCTCCCACATAAAGTATGCCTCCGCAGTAGGCGTCCAGTTGATGGAGTGGTCTATAAGACCAAGCCGAAGCAGCAGAGTGTTCAAGGTACCATAGTCAGTGTCAATGATGAACTTCCACGCGCTTGCCTGAATAACCAGTGTTGTTGCCCATGGAAAAACCATGATAGCTCTGGCAATCTTACGGCCACGGAATTCATTGTTCAATATCAGAGCGAGTATAAAGCCCAATACCGTGGACAGAACCACTACGGCCACGGTCCAGACGATGGTATTGCGCAGGACCAGCTTGAAAGCGGAACTGTTCATTACTTTGGTGAAGTTGGCAAAACCGGAAAATCCACGAATGATACCAGCCTTGCTGACTTCGCTTAAAGACATCCTAAAGACGAAGATAATCGGAATTAAGATAAAGACCGCCATCAGGATAATACTTGGCAGAATCCAGATATAAGGTTCTACCTTGCGAAATGCTTTGTTTTTCACGGGGACACCTCCCTTGTAATCTTTTAATAAATTTTAAAATGAAAACCCCGCAGTTAGCTGCGGGGTAAATATGAAATCTTATTCTGCAATTTCATTCTGAAGTTCGTCTAACAGCTCCTTGACATTGCCCCCAAGTAATGCCTGCTGCTCAACATTGATAACGCCCTGTTTTACATCATCCCATTCGGTCTTTGCGGTTGGGTAGAAGTTACAGCTTCCTACGATATCAACCCAGCTTGCCATGCTCTCGTCTTCTTTTGCAAGAATCTCTCCGCCAGTGGTAGTTGCAGGCAGGAAACCTTCCATCAGAACCCACTCAGAGTAACGCTCGTCTTCATAGAAGAAATCGAAGAAAGTCTTGATTGCTTCCAGTTCCTCGTCAGAATACTCATTGTCGAAGCACATAAAGCGGTCCATAACACCTGCGGAAACGGAATCAACGCCGCCGTTCGTCGGAATAGGAGCAACTGCATAATTAATTGAATAACCACCGTCAGCAATATATGTAGGGATACTGTTAGGACCGATCATCATAGCAACCTGTCCTGCACCGAACATATCCTGCAGGTCATAACGTGTGTCGTTAGCAGGGTCACTGTTGGTATATCCTTCCTTTACCATGTTCACGGCATATTCGATAGCTTCAACGTTCTTGTCGCTGTTCAGCGCCCAGTTGTCATCCTCGTCTACAAAGCCGCCGCCGTTGTTCCATGTGTAGTAAGCAAAAGCCGCCTGTCCTTCGTCAGTGGTCATATCAATGCCCCATGGATAGATGTTGGCATCATGCTCTTTAATCTTCTTACATGCTTCAGTCAGCTCATCCCATGTGGTAGGAACTTCAACACCGGCTGCCTCCAGGATATCAGCGTTGTAATACAGTGCACGGGCGGAAGCCAGGTCCGGAATCGCCCAAATTGTACCGTCTACGTCGGACTGCTCTAAGAATGCCGGATACATCTTATCATAAGTCTCCTTAGATACGAAATCCTCGGCGGGAAGCAGAAGATCGTCTGCCTGATAGTTGGCAAATACGTCGATGTTCAGGATATCAGGAGCATCGTTGTTGGAAATTCTGGTATTCACTACCGTATAAATGTCATTCCAAGATTCAACCTCTACCGTAAGATCAATGTCAGAGTGCTCTGCAGTGAAATCCTTAACGAAATCCTCCCACCATGTCTTAGTGTTCTGGCCGTACTGTGCGGCAATGACATTGATGGAAACTTTTCCATCGGATTTCCCCTCATCTTTGGACTCCGATCCCCCGTCGGATGATCCGCCGCCGCTGTTGCTGCTACATGCTGCCAATCCACACATCATGGAAAGGATCATGGATAATGCTACCAACTTTTTCATAACTAAAAAACCTCCTTTTGATTGTCTGACTCTGCTCGTCAGAATTAATGTTGTTAAAGGGAGTATACCATGTCACATTGACTTCGTCAATATGAATATTAAAATAAAAAATAATAATAAATTATTATACAAAATAACGAAAAAGGAGGGTGTGACAAATGTAATTCAATGTGATTTTTGATGAATATAAATAAAATATTCATAGCTGTTTTTAGCAAATTTAAATTAGTTCTGCTGTTTCAGTCAAGTCATAAGAAAATGGGATAATTATTGTCGAAGCATGCCTTGCAGACCGGCAGTCCATTTACCGTGGAAGAAAGGTCCTCCACACGCATATATCCCAGTGAATCGGCGCCGATCCTGCGGCGGATTTCTTCTGACGAATGGGAGGCGGCAAGCAGCAGGCGGCGAGACGGTACATCCGTTCCGAAGTAGCAGGGATATAGGAAGGGCGGCGAGCTGATTCTTACGTGTACCTTGCCTGCCCCTGCATGCTTCAGCAGATGAATCAGGTTGGTAATGGTGGTTCCCCGCACAATAGAGTCGTCCACTAATACAATATCCTTGTCTTTTACCGTATCCGTAAGAACGCTTAGCTTAAGCCGGACGCTGGATTCCCTCTCTTTCTGGGTAGGCTTGATGAAGGTTCTTCCGACATAGCTGTTTTTATAAAACGCCAGCCCAAACGGAAGGCCGGCCTCCTCGGCATACCCCTGCGCCGCGGTGATACCGGAATCCGGAACTCCTGTGACCAGGTCAGCTTTGGCAGGATAGGCTTTGGCAAGTGCTGCGCCGGCCTTTTTTCTGGACTCATATACAGAGACGCCGTCAAGGACGCTGTCAAGCCTTGCGAAATAGATATATTCAAAGATACAGTGTGCGGTTTTTGGCTTCTTTGGGACAAAGCTTGACGAGATTCCGTCATGTGAAACGGTAACGATTTCACCAGGCTGTATATCTCGGATAAACTGCGCGCCAATGGCGGTTAAGGCGCAGCTTTCCGATGCTATAATGTAGGAAGCATCCCTTTTCCCCAGACAGAGAGGGCGGATCCCCAGTGGGTCGCGCACGCCGATTAGTTTGCGGGGGCTTGCAATGACCAGCCCGTAGGCGCCTTTGATTCGGGAGGCTGTCTGGCTGATCGCTTCTTCAACGGTATGGGCGCCCACTCTTGCCCGTGCGATTTCATAGGCGATGATTTCTGAATCCGTGGTGGTACGAAAGATTGCCCCTGTGCGGGCAAGCTCGCTGCGCAGCTCGTCCGTATTTACCAGATTTCCGTTGTGCGCAAGAGCCAGCGTGCCCTTGATATAATTCATTACAAGGGGCTGTGCGTTGTCCAGTGTGGCTGCGCCTGTGGTGGAGTAGCGGACGTGCCCGATTCCCAGATTCCCGTTTAATCCTTTCAGCGTGTCCTCCTTGAAAACTTCATTTACCAGGCCCATTCCTCTGTGAACGCACATGTTCCCTTTGGGACCGTTAGTGTCAAATACGGCGATTCCGCAGGATTCCTGCCCCCTGTGCTGGAGTGACGACAATCCATAATAGATGGAGGAGGCCGCCGTCTCACCCCTGGGGTTGTAGATACCGAATACGCCACATTCCTCTTTGATTCCCATGCTTCAAAATCTCCTTTCAAATGAAAAAAGCAAAGACACCGGAAAGTATTCCGAAGCGTCTTTGCTTATGGTTTGTAGTATACTCAAAAATTTCCAAAAGTCAAGAGTTTCCCTTAAGTTTCCTGTCAGTTGACTTTATTTCCAAAAGTATCGGTATATTCCATTGCCGCCCAGAGATACTCTTATTATAATTAGGGGTGTAAGAAATACATTATGACAGGAGAATGGACTATGTATGGATTAAATTTGGCAGATAATATTACCCGCTTACGGCATGAGAGGAGGATTACACAGGAGGAGTTGGCGGATTTTCTGGGAGTGACGAAAGCCGCTGTGTCTAAGTGGGAGAATGCCCAGAGTACGCCGGAGCTTCTGATTGTGCTTGAGCTGGCGACATTTTTTGACGTGACTGTGGACAGTCTGCTCGGATATGAGCCTCAGCTTTCCCGTGAGCAGATTCGCCGCCGCTATGGGGAGTTGTCAGAAGATTTTGCAAATCTTCCCTTTGACGAGGCTCTGAGTAAGGTACGGGAATTGGCTCATCGGTATTATTCCTGTTATCCGTTTCTGTTACAGCTTAGCATTATCTACTGGAACCATTTCATGCTGGCAGATACGAGGGAGGAGCAGGTTGAGCTTCTTTGTGAGGCGGTTGCCTGGTGTGACCACATCCTGGAGAATTGCGGCGATGTAGGCGTGTGCGGCAATGCTCTGATGGTGAAGGCAGGGCTTAGCCTTCAGTTGGGGAGGCCGCAGGAGACAATTGCGCTGTTAGAGCCCACGGCAGAGCCTTCCCGCCTTTCGGGGCAGGACGGGGGGATATTGGTTCAGGCATACCAGATGGTCGGCAAAAAGGATAAGGCCAGAAGCTACGTGCAGGCGAGGCAATATCTTGGGCTGTTAAATATGGTGGTGGATGGCATGTTATCTCTTGCCCTGTATGAAAATGACCTCCCACGGTGTGAGGAAACCATCCGCAGGATGAAATGCATCATGAGAGAATATAGATTGGAAGCGCTGCATCCGAACGTGGCTGCGCAGTTTTATTTTCAGTCAGCCGTGGCCTATGGGGTGAACGAAAAGTGGGAGGGGGCCTTAGAGGCTCTCGGAGGTTTTGAGAGATGTGTAAGCCGGCTTATGGAGGCGGAACAGATTACACTCCACGGAGACGAATATTTTGACTTGTTGGATGAGTGGATTGAACGGCTGCCTCTGGGGAATATGGCGCCGAGGGACAGAAGCTTTATCCGTAAAAATGTGGGGGATGCGCTAAAGCATCCGGCTTTTGCGGGCATGAAGGAGAGAAAAGAATTTCAGAGGCTTATACGCCTCTTTGCTAATTAAGTAATTTGATGTTGGTAAAAAAAGGAGGAAAAAATAATGCCTGATATGAATGAATTGTTACCGTTTTTTATTCCGCTTGCAATCGCAGAGTTTGCGCTGTTGGCTTATACGCTTCACCATATCCTGACCCACAAGACTTATAAGCGGGGAAGCAGGGGGCTTTGGATTGTCGTTACATTGGTTGGGATGCAGTTTATCGGACCGATTCTGTATTTCCTTCTGGGAAGGGAGGACGTTTAATATGGATATGCTGACCCTTACCCATGTAGAAAAGCATTTTGGTGAAAAACAGGTATTAAAGGACGTGACCTTTTCCATCCCTGAGCATACGGTGTTCGGGTTCGTGGGGAAAAACGGCGCAGGAAAGACCACTGCCATGAAGACAATCCTTGGCCTGCTTCGTGCGGATGGAGGTGAGATTTTGGTAAATGGGCTGCCTGTGCGCTATGGAAATACGCCCACCAACCGTTTTGTGGGCTATCTGCCGGACGTACCGGAGTTCTATTCCTACATGACGCCTGGGGAATATCTGGGGTTTTGCGGGGCAATCGCCGGAATGAAGGCGAAGGAGATTAAGAGCCGGACGGAAGAACTGCTCTGTCTGGTGGGACTAAAAGACGAGAAGCGCCGAATCAGGGGATTTTCCCGCGGCATGAAGCAGCGGCTCGGAGTTGCCCAGGCGTTGTTCGGACGTCCGAAGCTCTTAATCTGTGATGAGCCGACCTCTGCCCTTGACCCTGTGGGGCGCAAAGAGTTACTGCATATCCTGGCATCTTCGAAGGAGGAGACTACGGTTCTCTTTTCCACGCACATCCTCTCGGATGTTGAGCATATCTGTGAGAAAATCGCATTTCTCCATGAGGGGAGGATTGTGCTTCAGGGCACTCTTGAGGAGGTGCGCAAGTTGAAGAAGGAGGCGGCCATGGAGATTGAGACAGAGAGGGACAAGGACGCCCAGATTCTCAGGTCGGCATTTCCCTTCTTAAAAGCAACAGGAAGGAACAGCCTGTTGTTGGAGGATGCAAAAAGGATGCCGGACCTCCTGCATTTTATTGCGGACAGGAGGATTAAAATTTTGCGCCTGGAAAGACAGGAGGCGGCATTGGAGGATTTATTTATGGAGGTGGTATTAAATGAGGGCGTTTCTTAAAAAAGAATGGATGGAGTGGAGTAGGACCGGACGGTTTTGGTTTTTGCTTTTGGTTTTTACCCTATTCGGTATCATGAATCCGGCCATAGCAAAACTTACCCCGTGGCTTATGGAAAATATGTCAGAATCCCTGACAGATATAGGGCTTGTTGCTACGGAAATTACTGTGGATGCCATGGATTCCTGGGCGCAGTTTTACAAAAATATTCCGATGGCGCTGATTGTTTTCGTGTTGGTGTGCGGCGGGAGTTTTACTTCGGAATATGAGAAGGGAACTTTTATTCCAGTAGTGACTAAGGGACTGTCGCGCAGAAAGCTTCTGGCGGCTAAGGCGCTGTTTCTGTACGGCATGTGGACGGTGATGTATGGGCTTTGCTTCGGGATTACTTATGGGTATAATGCTTATTTTTGGGATAATGGTGTCGTAGAGAATCTTTTTGCAGCCGCAGCCTTAACCTGGTTGTTTGGCGTGTGGGTGATTGGGCTTCTGATTTGTTTTTCTGCCATTGGAAAGAGCAGCTCTTTGGTACTTCTGGGAACAGGGGGCGTGGCCATGGGGGTGTATCTTCTTGGCATGTTCCCGAAGGCGGCTTCTTTTCTTCCGTCGAAGCTGATGGAGGGTATGGCTCTTTTGCAGGGGGTCAGTGAGGGGAAGGACTATTTTGCCGGTGGTGCTTCTGCGGTGCTTTTGGTTTTGCTGTGTATGGGAGTGGCTGTGATGTGTTTTGAACGGAAGCAGCTCTGAATTTTGAAGCGGTTGTATAAGTCATATGGATTTTATCCATGTCAAGGACTAAAACTTTTTTTATTTTTACATTTAGGGAATATGAAGCCCTCCAAGTGAGAATCATTTTACTATACAAAGATTCAAAATGATTTATCTGGTAGGAGGGCTCTTTATTATGGCACAGGGAAAAGTAGAAATATGCGGGGTGAATACGGCGAAGCTACCAATCCTAAAGGAAGAAGAAAAGGAGGCTTTGATCGCGCGAATCAAGGCGGGGGATGCCGAGGCGAAGGAGGAATATATTAAGGGCAATCTCCGGCTTGTGCTGAGTGTGATTAAGCGTTTTGGGGCAAGCAATGAGAATCCTGACGACTTGTTTCAGATTGGTTGTATCGGCCTGATTAAAGCGATTAATAATTTTAATACAGAACTTGACGTGAAGTTTTCTACTTACGCTGTACCTATGATTATCGGTGAAATCAGGCGGTACATGAGGGACAATAATTCCATACGCGTCAGCCGTTCTCTTAGGGATACTGCGTATAAGGCTATCTATGCAAAGGAAAACTATGTGAAACGGAATCTGAAAGAGCCGACGGTTCAGGAGATTGCGGAGGAAATCGGGATTTCCAAGGAGGACATCGTGTTTGCCCTGGACGCTATCCAGGTGCCAATGAGCCTTCAGGAGCCGGTCTACAATGACGGAGGGGACGCCCTTTATGTGATGGACCAGATTAGCGACACCAAGAACAAAGAGGAAAAATGGGTGGAGGATCTGTCTCTGGAGGCTGCCATGGAGCATCTGGGCGAGAGGGAACGGTATATCATTAAGCTCAGGTTTTTTGAGGGAAAGACGCAGATGGAGGTGGCTGAGCAGATTCAGATTTCCCAGGCCCAGGTCAGCAGGCTTGAGAAGAATGCGCTGCGGGTGATGCGCCAGTATCTTTCCTGATTTGCCGCAGGTGTGAAAATCAAGTGGGGATGCAGTCCTTTGGAAAAAGGCTTCATCCCTACTTGCATTTTTCTATGGTCTATAATATGATTAGAGCATGGAGGATATTTACATTATGAAAGCATGCATATTTGACTTAGACGGGACACTGACTGACACGCTGGAATCTCTGACTTACTCGGTGGCAGAGACGCTAAAGGAGATGGGGCTTAATCCTATCACGCCGGAGGAATGCAGAAGCTTCGTGGGAAACGGCGCCAGGGTTTTGATGGAGAAGGCCCTGAAAGCGGCGGGAGATACTGGCGGGGGCAGGCTTGATGTGGGGATGGAGATCTATGGACGCATATTTGACGCCAACTGTACATATCATGTAACACCCTACGAAGGGATCAGAGGGATGCTAAAGGAACTTAAAAAGCGGGGAATTAGGCTTGGAGTTCTGTCGAATAAGCCTCACAGGCAGACGGTGAAGGTGGTCAGAGAAATCTTTGGCGAGGATGTGTTTGACCGCGTGCAGGGGCAGCAGGAGGGGATTGCTAGAAAGCCGGACCCAGAGGGTGTGTACTGTTTGATGAAAGCTCTTGAGGCGTCGAAGGAGGAATGTCTGTATGTAGGCGATTCTGAGGTGGATATTCGGACAGGGAGGAATGCCAAAGTCAGAACCATTGGCGTATCATGGGGATTTCGGTCCAGGGAAGTCCTGGAATCTGTGGGAGCAGAGGCGATTATTGACGCGCCAGGAGAACTTTTGAAATTTATATAGCGGCAGATGGCTAAGGGAGGTGGAGAAGATGTATGAGTATGATGAAGATTGCCTGAAAACATTTCTGAAAAAGCAGGGACAGTTGTTTGACGAGCCGGTGGCAGAGACGCTGGAGGAAGCGGAGGCATTTCTGGAGGACTGTATGGCGGTTGTTGTGGACAGTATCGGGGAAGTGAAGGAATTCTTAAAAGAAGAAGGCGTGGACGTGGAAGGAATGTCAGCCGAAGAACTGGAGGAAGCGTCGGAGGTCTTTGCTCTTTCCGGCGGGCGGTATCTGATTGTGGAAGGATAATGATGTATTTTGAAATTTAAAAAGCCGTAACTACTTGGTAGTTTCGGCTTTTTTCAGCGCTTCCTCGATTGCATTGATGATTACCTGCGAGGTATAGGGATTATCTTCAGAATACTGGATATTTTCCAACGACTGATGCTCATATACCTGCTCGGCGATATCCTCGATTGCCGGCTGAATCAACGGAAACATGGTCGCTACCGTCTCATCCAGGTTGGAGAAACGGATAGAGTTAATGTGGGCCTCATCCACTGTGACCTCCACCTCAAGGGCAGTATTGTTCAAGGTGACAGTGGAGGTGTAGACTCCTGGCATGTATTTTTCTTCGTTGATTCTGGCCTCTTTATTCTTAGGAAGGAACATGAACATAAGCAGTACAATCAGCAGGATTGCCAGTGTGGCAAATACTACTGTGTAGATAATCTCCTTCATATGCAATACGACTATTTTTGTTCTGGAACTCATAAATTGCCTCCTGTATTGGGTATGATATTTGGTTTTCTATAATGTATGAGAAAAGAAGGTAAATTATTCATTTCTTTTTGCGTGACAAATGCACCTGCTTCTTGTATAATAGGAATTCGAGGTGAAGAAAAGATGTTTATCATTGCAGGACTTGGGAATCCTACATTACAGTATGAAGGAACCAGGCATAATGTAGGTTTTAATGTCATAGATGTCCTTGCGGACAAATATAATATTTCTGTGGATGGCAGAAAGAACCGGGCGTATGTCGGAAATGGAACGATTTGCGGCAGGAGGGTGCTTCTGGCAAAGCCCCAGACCTATATGAATCTCAGCGGAGAGAGTATCAGGGGGCTTCTTGATTATTTCAAGGCGCAGCCGGAGGATGAGCTTTTGGTAATTTATGATGATGTGAGCCTGGACGCGGGACAGATTCGGGTCCGCAAGAAGGGAAGCGCAGGAGGCCACAACGGAATCAAGAATATTATCTCCAATCTGGGCACAGAGGTGTTTCCGCGAATTAAGGTGGGAGTGGGCGAGAAGCCGAAGGACTACGACATGGCGGACTATGTGCTCGGACATTTTTCAAAAGCAGAGAAAGAGCTGATGGAGGAAAGCTACAAGCGGGCGGTCTGTGCGGTTGAGACGATTCTTGAGGAAGGGGTAGAGCCTGCCATGAATCTATATAACAGGAAGGTAAAGCCCAAGGAGGAGGCATAAGGATGCAAGCCTTAATCGCGCCGTTAAATGAATTGGCAGAGTTTGAAGAACTCCATAAGAACCGCACGAAGGAACGGGGGATGATACGCGTCTGCGGATGCGTCAATTCCCAAAAGACACACATGATGTATGCACTGAGCGATGGCTTGAAATACAAAGTCATCGCCTGTTCCAGTGAGTTAAAGGCAAAGCAGATTTACGAGGAATACCGTTTCCTCGACCCATATACTTACCTGTATCCGGCGAAGGATTTGCTGTTCTATCAGGCCGACCTTCGCAGTAAGGAGTTGCTTCGTCAGCGCATGGAGGTGCTTCAGGCGCTTATGGAAGGAAAACCCATGACGGTTGTGACAAGCTTTGACGCGTTCCTGGATTCTCTGATTCCAAAGGAGGTAATCGGGGAGAGATTTCTCCATATTAAAAATGACAGCGCCCTGGACCTTGGGGACATGCAGAAAAAGCTTGCAGACCTTGGATATGACAGGGAGGTCCAGATTGAGGGGATCGGGCAGTTTGCCGTCAGGGGCGGAATTCTGGATGTGTATCCCCTGACGGATGAGCTTCCTGTGCGTATTGAGATGTGGGGGGACGAGGTGGATTCGATTCGTACCTTTGACGTGGAGACCCAGAGGTCTATCGAGAATCTTACGGAGATTTCCATTTGTCCGGCTATCGAATTTCCACAGGAGGGGGAACGTCGGGTGTCGTTTCTGGATTATTTTCCTGTGGACGAGACGATTCTGTTCCTGGACGAACCTGTCAGGCTTCGGGAGAAGGGCGAGGGCGTGGAAGCAGAATTCATGGAGGCCCAGAAAAAGCGGGTGGAGAACGGCTACGAGATGACGGACGGGGAGGTTCGCCTGTTTGGGACGGATGAGCTTCTGCATAAAATCAATGATTACAGCAGTATTGGTTTTTTTGCCCTGGATATGCGCTGCAAGATTCTGGAGACAAGAGGTTCTTTAAGCCTGCATGCCAAGACTGTCAACCCTTATAACAGCAGCTTCGATATGCTGACGAGGGATTTGAAACGATTAAAGAGAAACGGATATCGGGTGGTTTTGCTTTCCGGCTCACGGACCAGGGCCAAGAGGTTGGCGGAGGACTTAAGAGACTATAACTTAAGCAGCTTTTTTAGCGACGATTTGAATCGCGAGACTGCGCCGGGCGAGATTATGACGGCATACGGCCATGTGGCCACAGGGTATGAGTACCCGATGATAAAATATACCGTGATTTCGGAGACAGACATTTTCGGGAAAGTCAAAAAGAAGAAAAAGCGGAGGCTCTACGAGGGGCGCAAGATTCAGGAGTTTTCCGAGTTAAAGCCAGGGGATTATGTGGTTCACGAGAACCATGGACTGGGTATCTACCAGGGGATTGAGAAGATTGAGGTAGATAAGATTTCCAAGGATTATATGAAGATTTCCTATGCCAAGGGAGGCAATCTTTATATTCCTGCGACGCAGCTTGACCTGATTCAGAAGTATGCTAACGCTGACGCAAAGAAACCGAAGCTTAACCGGCTGGGCACCCAGGAGTGGAACCGGACGAAGACGCGGGTTCGGGGGGCGGTTCGGGAGATTGCCAGGGATTTGGTGAAGCTGTACGCGGCGAGACAGAAGCAGGAGGGCTATGTGTACGGGGAGGATACGGTCTGGCAGAAGGAATTCGAGGAAATGTTTCCCTTTGAGGAGACGGAGGACCAGCTTCTTGCCATTGAAGCCGTGAAACAGGATATGCAAAGCCACAAGATTATGGACCGCCTGATCTGCGGGGACGTAGGCTTTGGCAAGACGGAGGTTGCCATCCGCGCGGCGTTCAAGGCGGTACAGGAGGATAAGCAGGTCGTGTACCTGGTGCCAACCACTATTTTGGCTCAGCAGCATTATAATACCTTTTTGCAGCGGATGAAGGATTTTCCGGTAAGGGTGGATTTGATGTGCCGTTTCCGGACGCCTGCACAGCAGAAGAAAACCATAGAGGATACGAAGCGGGGACTGGTGGATATCGTAATCGGCACCCACAGGGTATTGGGAGACGACTTGAAGTTCAAGGATCTTGGACTTCTGATTATTGACGAGGAGCAGCGTTTCGGCGTGCAGCACAAGGAGAAGATTAAGAAGCTTAAGGAAAATGTGGATGTGCTGACGCTGACGGCGACGCCCATTCCCCGTACTCTCCATATGAGCCTCATTGGGATACGGGATATGAGCGTTTTGGAGGAGGCGCCCAATGACCGTATGCCTATTCAGACGTATGTAATGGAGTATAATGACGAGATGGTGAGGGAAGCCATTGAACGGGAATGTGCCAGACAGGGGCAGGTCTACTATGTGTATAACCGGGTGGAGGATATTGCGGAGGTTACGGCCCATATCCAGAAGCTGGTGCCGGAGGTTTCCGTGGAGTTTGCCCATGGCCAGATGAAGGAGCACCAGCTTGAGAAGATTATGTACGAATTCATTAACGGAGAAATCGACGTGCTGGTGTCCACCACCATTATTGAGACAGGGCTTGACATTTCCAACGTTAATACCATGATTATCCATGATTCAGACCGCCTTGGGCTGTCGCAGCTCTATCAGCTTCGGGGGAGAGTGGGGCGCTCGAACCGGATGGCGTATGCGTTTCTTCTGTACCGGCGGGACAAGATGTTAAAGGAGATTGCAGAGAAACGTCTTGCCGCTATCCGTGAGTTTACAGACCTTGGCTCTGGGTTTAAGATTGCCATGCGGGACTTGGAAATCCGCGGCGCAGGTAATCTTCTGGGGGCTGAGCAGCACGGCCACATGGAGGCTGTGGGATATGACATGTATTGTAAGATGCTCAACGAGGCGGTCCGCCACTTAAAGGGGGAGATGGAGGAGGAAACCTATGTGACGACCCTGGATTTGAACGTGGACGCATTTATTCCGGATTCCTACATTCCCAATGAGTACCAGAAGCTGGATATCTATAAGAGGATTGCCGCCATTGAAAATGAGGAGGAAAAGGAGGACATGACGGAGGAGTTGACAGACCGTTTCGGGGATATTCCGAAGAAGGTAGAAAAACTCCTGGAGGCAGCCGGCTTAAAGGCTCTGGCTCACAGCGTCTATGTCACCTCCGTAGAGCAAAAAGGCGAGACGTATTATTTTACCATGTATGAGAAGGCCAGGATACAGCCAGGAAAGATTCCTGGGATCATCAATGAATTTCGGGGCGATTTGACCCTTAAGACGGACGGAGAGAGCCCTTGCTTTATCTACGAGAGAAAGGGCAGGCTGCGCAAAGAAAAAGGTACGGATGCCCTGGCAGTTGTGAAAAATGTGTTAATTGCCATGAAGGGATTGATTGAGCAGTAAAAAAGGGATATAATTACGAAGGAGGTAGATAAAAGATGAAGAAGAAAATTTTGATGCTGTTGATGGCGGGGATGCTCAGTGTAGTTTCTCTTGCCGGATGCAGCTCGTTTGAAGAAGATGAAGTGGTGGTGACAGTCGGGGATGAGAAGGTTACGGCTGACATCGCGAATTTTTATGCAAGGTATGTCCAGGCGCAGTATGAGACTTATTATTCGGCTTATCTGGGAGAGGATATGTGGAGAAGCGAGGCCGCGGAGGGCAAGACCTATGAGGAATCTGTGAAGGAGTCTATCTTACAGAATCTGGAGGATATGGTAGTTCTGGAAGCCCATATGAAGGATTACGACATGTCTCTTTCCGATGAAGAAAAGAATGTCATAGAGAAAGCCGCCAAGAAGTTTGATTCTGTGAATGCCCTTGAGGATAAGGAGAAGGTATCCGGTTCTGAGGAGACGGTTAAGCGTGTCATGACGCTGATGGCAATCCAGCTTAAGATGCAGGACAAGATTCAGGAGGGCGCGGATACGGAGGTGTCTGACGAGGAAGCGGCACAAAAGAGTATGCAGTATGTGTTATTTTCCTATAAGAATGAGGACGAGGACGGCAAGTCCAAGGATATGACGGACGAGGAGAAAAAAGAGGTTGACAAGAAGGCGGAGGAATTTGCCAAAGGCGTGAAGGATGCCGAGGATTTTGAAGCTTTTGCCAAGGAGAAGGAATTGGAGGTTAAGACAGGCACGTTTGATTCTGAGTCAAAAATTCCTTCGGGGGATCTGGTTGAGGAGGCGGACAAGCTGAAGGAGGGCGAGGTTACCGGCGTTGTAAAGACGGACAATGGCTGTTATGTGGCTAAGCTCACAAGTATGCTGGACCGTGAGGCGACGGACGCGAGGAAGGATACCATCGTGAACGACAGGAAGCAGGAGTTGTATGCCGATACCTGTAAAGAGTGGCGCAAGGAAGCAGGAATCAAGGTGGATAAGGATGTCTGGGAGAAGATTGATTTCAAGGAGATTAAAGTCACGATGAGGGAGGAGGTTAAGGACCCTTATTCTAATAATGTGGAGACGGACGACGTGGCGGACGCAAAGAAAGAAGCGGAGGAGAACGCGCAGTAAGAGGCATTTTGATATTGTTTGTTTTGACAGAGCCAAGGCGCTTGTATGGTATTTACAAGTGATTGGCTCTTTTTAACATAATCAACCTGTCTGATATCCCAAGGGTATACCTACTGCATAAAAGATGTGAGAAGCTCATTTACCAGTTTGCCGTCGGCCTTGCCTTTGACTTTTGGCATCAGAACCTTCATAATCTTGCCTTTATCCTTGGCTGTCGGTTTTTCCACCTGGACTTCTTTTAAGGTGGCGGAAATGACTTCGCGGATTTCAGCTTCATCCATCATTTTCGGCGCGTACTGCTCTAAGACTTTAAGCCGTTTGTTACAGTCCTCGATGATCTCTGTGCGGTCAGAAGGGGTCATCTCCAGTGTTTCCTTCGTCTGCTTGATTTCCTTCATGATTACCTGCGTTTCTTCTTCTTCGGTCAGGTCGTCGCGTTTGTCGATTGCTTTATTCTTAAGGGCGGCAAGCAGCATTGACAGAGTCTCCTTGGTTTCTTTGTCACCGGCTTTCATGGCCTTCACCATATCGGCGCGGACTTCTTCGATTTTACTCATGTGAATCCCTCCTAGTATTTTGGTTTTTCATTATTATACAGAAGTGTGGGGGAAATATCCAGTGGAAATTAGTTATTCAATCATAAAATCACCGTATTCACGCAATATCTATTGAATCCTCCAATGAATTTTGTTACCATAGGTTCAACAGAAAGGAAGTGAACATATGGTGATGCAGGACAGTTATATTACGATTGCCTGGCTTGGGCTTCTGATTATTCTGCTGATTATTGAGATCATCACCGTGGGTCTTACGAGTATCTGGGCAGCCGGCGGTGCGCTGGCGGCGTTGATCTTGAACATCCTGGGGCTTTCTCTGATGTGGCAGGTCATTGCATTTTTTGTCGTAACCTTCGTGCTTCTTATTTTTACAAGACCCTTTGCGGTGCGGTTCATCAATACGCAGCGGGAGAAGACGAATTACGAGGGGATTATCGGCAAGACCATCCGCATCGCAGAGAGAGTGGATAACATCAGGCAGACGGGGATGGCGGTAGTGAACGGGCAGGAATGGACTGTGCGGGCAGAGGAGGAACAGGAGATTCTTGAGCCGGAGACGCTGGCCAAGGTAGTAAACATATCAGGTGTGAAGCTGATTGTAAGAAAGTATGAGGAGGAATAGGAATGAGTAGTGGTATTGTTGGTTTATTTGTTGTAGTTATCGTGGTTCTGATTGTTTTGATGCTTCTGATTTCCTGTATCAAGATTGTTCCTCAGGCGAGGGCGATGGTCGTTGAACGTCTGGGGGCTTATCAGGCGACATGGAGTACGGGGCTTCATTTCAAAGTGCCGATTATCGACAGGGTGGCAAGACGGGTTGACTTAAAGGAGCAGGTTGTAGATTTCGCACCGCAGCCGGTGATTACAAAGGATAATGTTACCATGCGGATTGACACGGTAGTATTCTATCAGATTACAGACCCGAAGATGTTCTGTTATGGTGTGGCGAATCCGATTATGGCTATTGAAAATCTGACGGCCACAACGCTACGTAATATTATCGGCGACCTAGAGCTTGACCAGACATTGACCTCCAGAGAGACAATCAACACTAAGATGCGGGCGTCTCTTGATGTTGCCACAGATCCGTGGGGAATCAAGGTAAACCGTGTAGAGTTAAAGAACATTATCCCTCCGGCAGCGATTCAGGATGCCATGGAGAAGCAGATGAAGGCAGAACGTGAGCGTCGTGAAGCTATCCTTAGGGCAGAGGGTGAGAAGAAATCAACCATCCTTGTGGCAGAAGGTAACAAGGAGTCTGCAATTTTGGATGCCGAGGCGGAGAAGCAGGCAGCAATCCTGCGTGCCGAGGCACAGAAGGAGGCTATGATCCGTGAGGCAGAAGGTGAAGCAGAAGCAATTTTGAAGGTGCAGAAGGCCAATGCAGACGGTATTCGTTTCCTGAAAGAAGCGGGCGCGGACGAAGCGGTGCTTACCATGAAAAGCTTAGAGGCATTTGAGAAAGCGGCAGACGGCAAGGCGACGAAGATTATTATTCCGTCAGAGATTCAGGGGATTGCCGGACTGGTTAAGAGCGCCAAGGAAGTAATAGAAGATTAAGAGTATGACAGCGAGGGAGGCGGCAGTATGACACATGTATTGATTCTGGAGGATGACAGGGCTTCAAAGGAAGCCCTGGAAAAGATTCTTAGGGAGTATTCAGAGAATATCTGTGTTCATGCTGCCTTTTCTTATGAAGAAGCAAAAGAGCTGTTGGCACAGGATATCCGGTATGGACTATTCCTGTTGGATGTGAATCTCAGTGGGGATAATCGGGAGGATATCGGAGGAATCCTGTTTGCAAGAGAGATAAGGGAACAGTTTCGCTATACGTTTACTCCGGTTGTGATGGTCACCTCCGTGGGCGCTATGGAGATGCAGGCGTACAGGGAATTGCATTGTTATCAGTATATTATGAAGCCGTTTCAGCCAGAACAGGTTGAGGAGGTGGTGAGGAAGGTTCTAGGCCAGGAGAGACAGGAGGAACCGCCCTCCATTATGGTGAAGCGGGACGGAGTCAATTATCAGGTCAGGTGCGAGGAGATTCGTTACATAGAGGCAATTCACAGGGGCGTATGCCTTCATCTGAAAGAGGAGGACTGGAGGGTGCCTTATGTAACTCTTAAGCAGATTTTGTCCAAGGTTCCGGAAGGAATGTTTCTCCAATGCCATCGGATGTTTGCCGTGAACCGGCGGGAGGTGGAGTATTACGATACGGTGAACCGTATTGTGAAGCTTAGGGACTGCGGGGATGTGGTTGAGATTGGTGTAACCTACAAGGCAGAGATAGGGAGGCTTGTGAGTGGCTAACTGGGCGAGAAAATTTTTATATCGTATCTTCTGTGTGCTTGCCATGCTGGTATCCGTCTATCTGATTGTGGATTTTCTGGTCAGCGGTACGTTCGACTATCGGATATTTACGATGTTTGTTTTGCTGACTGTGGTGGAGATATGGGGGATTATCGATTGGAGAAGGAACTATCTGCTGATGCAGCAGAAGGAATCAGAGCTTAAGCTGTATCAGCATTACATCCGTCCATTGGAGGAGTTGGTGAAGGAGATCCGTGCAAAGCAGCATGAGTTTGATAATCATGTGAATGCAATATTGAATATGCATCTGACTGTGAATGATTATGAAGAACTGGTCGCGCGCCAGTCGGCATATATTACTGAGGTGCTTCGAGATGATGACAGCAGGAGATATCTGCCCCTTCTTCGGATTAGCGATAAGGTGTTGGCCGGTTTCCTTTATAGTAAGATTGTACGTGCGCCGTCCTATGTCAAGACGGAGGTAGAGGTAAAAAGCCTGGAGATTATTTCAGGGATATCAGAGCATCATTTGATTGAGATCGTGGGGACGCTGGTTGACAATGCTTATGAAGCATGTACAGAGGAAATGAATCGCGTAGTCATGGAATTGGATTCGGAGGACGACAGACTGGTTTTTTTAATCAAGAATCAGGTGCAGGATATGAAGCTTAGGAATATCCACAGGTTTTTTGAGAAGGGATATTCGACGAAGAAGGATGCAAAGCGTCACGGGCTTGGATTGTATAACGCGAAGATGCTGATTGAACGGTATCATGGGGATATTGTTGTGAGTATGGAGAAGGTGGAGGGGGCGGATTTTATCTGTATGAAAGTGGTTGTGTAATTAATATTTTCAAACTTTTCTGTGCCAACTTCTGTTTTTGTGCTACAATTAAGAAAATAGAAGTTCAAAGAGAGGAGAAAACCTATGAGGAACCACGAAGTAACAACCAGGCAGCCCCTATTAATGGAGGACGGATCCTTAAGAGAGCCCGGATGGTCCAGACAGTTAGTCCAGTGTTATGACCGTACCAAGATTAAAGCGCCGGCATTTCGTATCAAGGAGTGGGACTATTATCTGGTGTTAAATGAGGATTTTGCAGGCGCATTTACCGTATCAGATGACGGTTACATTGGTTTGCAGTCCGTGTCGCTTTTGAATTTTAAAGAGGGATGGGAGCATACAGAGACGATTCTGAATCCCTTTCCCATGGGAAGGCTTCATATGCCGTCCACATCAGAGGAGGGCGACACCGTTTACCATGATAAGAGGCTTCACATTGAATTCCGCAAGGAGGAGGGCAGAAGGAGGATTCTGTGCAAATTTCGGGATTTCTACCAAGGGAAGGAATTGGACTGTAACATTACCTTAAGACAGCCCCAGATGGATACCATGGTAATCGCAACGCCCTGGAAGGAGAAGAAAACAGCGTTCTATTATAATCAGAAGATTAACTGTATGCCTGCAAGCGGAAGCATGAGGTTTGACGGGAAGACGTATACCTTTCATCCGGAGACTGACTTTGGGACTCTGGACTGGGGGAGAGGCGTATGGACTTATGATAACCGTTGGTACTGGGGATCTGGAAATTGCATGATAGAAGGCAAGCCTTTTGGCTTCAATATCGGATACGGTTTCGGGGATACTTCTGCGGCGTCTGAGAATGTGCTGCACTATGACGGAAAGGTGCATAAACTGGATGATGTGACATTCCATATACCAGAGGGTGATTATATGAAGCCGTGGAAATTTACGTCCAGTGACAAAAGGTTTGAGATGGATTTCGTGCCTGTGCTTGACCGGCAGGCAAAGACGGCGGCGGTGATTATTGAGACGGACCAGCATCAAGTGTTTGGCCGGATGAGTGGACAGGCGGTGCTGGATGACGGGAAGGTAATCGAGGTCAAGGATTTGATGTGCTTTGCGGAGGATGTACATAATCGGTATTAGTACACGACTGTCCAGGGAAAGATGCCGGTGGGGCAGTATTAGACGACTGCCTCCACCAACAAATTCTACGAGGAAATCAGAACTCTTTTCCCCTCAAATGCGAAACCATAATGACGAATTCGTTCCTTTGGGAAGCCTTTTGCAATCAGCGTTGTATCATACTCCTTTTCTGCTATCTGTGCCAAAGCATTTTCAACGGTTTCTTCTAATGAAGCCTCAGAAGATGGGTCTTTTACCTTAAACTCAAACACATATGCATCTCTATTCTGGTCATTCGGTTCCATGATAACGTCATATCTGCCAAGGCCGCTTTCTCGGTTTGATGTAATGGTATACTCAAGCTTGGCATCTGCAATCAAACCTAAAACAAAACTATGGTAAAAACGTTCTGGTTCAGCCTGCCTGGAAGAATGATTTCCATTGTCGAAAAAGCTGAATGTGGCAAGCGCCATTTTATTCATGTACTGATTCATGTATCCCACATTATTTTCAAGCAATGCCTTGATAAAATCATTATAGCGTGCAGATGCTTTCCTAAACCATCCCCGAATCATCTTGCGGAATTCTTTTTTCACCTCAAGGTTTGTCAGCGATAAATAGTAAATCGCATCCTCCTCCGTATCATTTGGGGAAATATCCTCCACCTTTAAATATCCGGATGCAAGGAGAAGGCTCCAAATTGCCTCACTGTTGTCCTCCAACTGATCAAATGCGATTTCTTCTTCAATCACAGTCTCGATACATTGTCCGTCAAGCAGATATTCCATTGCGATCTTGATATCGGAAGAACCTTCCTGGATAAATTTACTGACCAAGCTGTTCGAGCTGGTATTTGTCCAGTAGGCGCCGAACTTTTTTGTATCCAGATATTTTGTGATAGACCATGGATTGTAGATATCTTTTCTGCTGCCAAAGCAAAAGCCATCATACCAGTACCGGACTTTGCCGAGGGTATCCTCAAGGTCATACTGTGCGAGAGATGCTTTTACCTCTTGTTCAGTAAAACCGAAGGAGGTACTGTATTTTTCTGACGTCGTGGTAATTACTTCCAGATTATTCAGGTCGGAGAAAATAGATTCTTTGCTGACTCTGGTAATTCCGGTCATGATTGCTCGATTCAGAGACAGGTTTGTCTTGAAGGATGAGTTGAACATACTGCGAATCAACGCTGTCAATTTGTCCCAATAGCCGGAAATATATGCCTCCTGCAGAGGTGTATCATATTCATCCAGAAAGATTAGAACTTTCTTGTGATGATATCGTTCCAGGTATTGAGAAAGCGTATTTAATGAGGATGTCAGCATAGTATCCGAAATCTCTTTTTTAGGAGAGGGTTGTATGGAATAATTCTGAAAAGCATCAAAATTAGCGCTTTCCTCCTCAGTCAATACGTGGCTGTCTTTCAAATAGGAATGGGCGTTATAGGCATTGGCGACAGCTTTAATGATCCCGTCTCTTGCATTGAGAAAATAGTCCGCTTTTACGCCTGCAAAGCTTAGAAAGATTACCGGAAAAGATCCCTGAAGCCTTCGGTATTTTTCATCCTCCCAAATAGACAGACCGTCAAATAAATCGCTTCTGCCATGATATTTCTCGGAGAAAAAGCAATCCATCATGCTCATGTTCAAGGTTTTACCGAAGCGGCGGGGACGGGTGATAAGGGTAACGTCATCATTCTCCTCCCACCACTCTCGGATAAAATCGGTTTTGTCAATATAGAAGGATTTAGTTGTCCTTATTTTTTCAAAACTTTGATTTCCGATTGAGATTGCGGCTTTCATGGAAAAGGGATACTCCTTTCTTGTTGACATACGGCGTTTGTATAAAATGCTTTATTCACGGCTTACAAGAAAAGACACTCATAACGAATGTCTTTCCCAGTCAACTAATCTTCCTTCACTTCTTCCTTATCTGACTCAGCCGCCTCGTCCGAAGCCTGAGCCTTAGCATCAGCCGTATCTTCCGCAGCGCCAGTATCAACCGCCTCGTCCTCACTCTTGGCAGAAGCGTTCAGGGAAACATACTCCCGTTCGGCTGCAGGCTTTAAGTCGCTGTCCAGGTCGAAATCATTGTCTTCAAATTCATCTTCAAATTCATCGTCTTCACTGGAATCTTTTTTCTTTAAATAATAGATAAGGCCCGCAATCGTTCCAGCGGCGGCGGCCAGCCCAAATAAACCTTTGCCCCATTTCTTCATAATCATTATAACTCCTTTCAAATGTATTCTAAAATATATCATACCACACATTGCATTATTTTTCCTCTAAAATAATCATAAAATGTATAGAAATGTGTTTTTTAAACCTTGGGCCAGCACTGGATTAATCCATAAAATTGTGTTAAACTGTAAGATATTGTATTTTTGAGCAAAAGGAGGGATTGTACGATGAACAAATATGAGGCGACTGGTACGGCTAAAAAAGGTCTGTTCCGCATCATATTCAGCAGGACAGGGATTATACTGCTTCTGGTTTTGGCACAGTTTGGGCTGATGGTTTCGTCGGTTTACTACCTGCGTGAGTATCTTCCTTATATATATGGCGCCTTAATCATTCTGGAGGCGGTTGTGGTAATCTATATCATCAATACTAAAGGCAATCCGGCCTTCAAAATGACATGGATGCTGTGCGTCCTGGTGTTCCCGTTAATCGGCGTGCTGTTCTATGTGTTTGTGCAGATGCAGGTGGGGACGCGGTTTATGCAGAACCGGCTGTCAACCTTGCGGATTGAGACAGCCCCCTACATGCAGCAGGATCCGGAGATTGTGGAGAATTTGCGCGCCAGCAAGTCCGCCAATGCCCAGTTGTCCCACTATCTGTCCAGGCAGTTGGGTTTCCCCACGTACCGCAACACACAGATTCATTATTATCCCCTGGGGGAATATAAGTTTAAGGCAATGTTACAAGAGCTTCAAAAGGCTCGGAAATATATTTTCATGGAATATTTTATCGTGGAAAAGGGTTATATGTGGGGAAGCATCCTGGATGTCCTGAAGCGCAAGGCGGCTGAGGGCGTGGAGGTCCGGTTCATGTACGACGGGATGTGCTCTATCGCCATGCTGCCCTACAATTATCCGCGGCAGCTTGAGAAATTTGGAATCCAGTGTAAGATATCCAATCCCATTGTGCCTTTTCTTTCTACCACCCAGAATAACCGTGACCACAGAAAGATTTGCGTTATTGACGGCAAGGTTGCGTTTACCGGAGGTGTGAACCTGGGGGACGAGTACATTAACCAAAAGGAGAGGTTCGGCCACTGGAAGGACACGGCGGTGATGCTTAAAGGGGACGCTGTCCAGAGCCTTACCATGATTTTCCTTCAGATGTGGAACATAGAGGAACGAAGGCCGGAGAAATACATGCGGTATCTGACGCCGAAGCGCTCAGAGCTTCATCGGGGCATGGGGTATGTGATTCCCTACGCGGACAGTCCCTTTGACAATGAAAATGTGGGGGAGGAGGTCTATTTCCACATACTGAACCACGCGAAGAAGTATGTACATATCATGACTCCCTATCTGATTCTTGATAACGAGATGATTACCACGCTGACCAGAGTTGCCAAAAGCGGAATCGAGGCCGCGATTATTATGCCCCATATTCCCGATAAATGGTATGCGTTTGCCGTTGCAAAGACATACTATAAAGAGCTGATTGAAAGCGGCGTGCAGATTTACGAGTATACGCCGGGCTTTGTCCATGCCAAGGTGTTCGTCTCGGACGACGATACGGCCACGGTGGGGACGATTAACTTAGATTACCGAAGCCTGTACCTGCATTACGAGTGCGGGGTGTTTATTTACAACAATCCGGAGGTGGATAAGATTGAGGCAGATTTCCAGAAAACGCTGGCAAAATGCCATAAGGTGACGCTGGTGGAGGTGAAGGAGAGGAGTATGCTTACAAAGGTTGCGGGGCATGTGTTAAGGCTGGTTGCGCCGTTGATGTAAAAAATGCATTTTACAGGAGTGGAAAAATATAGTATAATGCTAAGTGGTTTAAGACTCATGTAAATGATGCAGATAACGCAGGAGGAATTGATATGGTAAAAGCAGTAGTTGGCGCCAACTGGGGAGATGAAGGCAAGGGAAAGATTACGGATATGCTTGCAAAGAAAGCGGATATTATCGTGAGATTCCAGGGAGGGGCGAATGCAGGGCATACAATCGTCAATGATTATGGGAAGTTTGCCCTCCATACCCTGCCGTCAGGCGTATTTTATGGTCACACGACGAGTATGATCGGCAATGGGGTTGCCCTGGATGTTCCGGTGCTTTTTAGGGAGATCCAGTCTATTGTTGACAGGGGAGTTCCGAAGCCGAAGATTCTTGTATCGGACCGCGCCCAGATGGTCATGTCCTATCATAAGAATTTTGATGCATATGAGGAGGAACGGCTCGGTGGGAAATCCTTTGGCTCAACCAAGTCCGGCATTGCACCGTTCTATTCCGATAAGTATGCGAAAATTGGTTTTCAGGTGAGCGAGCTTTTTGACGAGGAATTATTGAAGGAGAAGGTTGTAAGGATTGCGCAGCAGAAGAATGTGCTGCTTGAGCATCTTTACCATAAGCCGCTAATCAGTCCGGACGAGCTGTACGCGGAGTTAATGGAATATAAGGAGATGGTAGAGCCTTATGTGTGCGACACCGCGCTCTATCTCCACAATGCGTTGAAGGAGGGCAAGGAGATTCTGTTAGAGGGGCAGCTTGGCTCTCTTAAGGACCCAGACCACGGTATCTACCCTATGGTGACGTCCTCCTCCACCCTGGCGGCATACGGCGCTATCGGCGCAGGAATTCCGCCCTATGAGATTAAGCAGATTATTACGGTCTGCAAGGCATACTCAAGCGCCGTAGGGGCGGGCGCGTTTGTCAGTGAGATTTTCGGGGACGAGGCAGACGAGTTAAGGAACCGCGGCGGCGACGGCGGCGAGTTCGGAGCGACCACAGGACGGCCCAGGAGAGTGGGCTGGTTTGACTGTGTGGCGTCCAAATACGGCTTAAGGATGCAGGGGACCACGGACGTGGCGTTCACCGTGTTGGACGTGCTCGGATATCTGGACGAGATTCCGGTGTGCGTAGGCTATGAGATTGACGGGGAAGTGACGACAGAATTCCCCACCACCCATCTGCTTGACAAGGCAAAACCAGTAATCAAGAAGCTGCCAGGATGGAAATGTGACATCAGGGGCATTAAGGAATATGAGGAATTGCCGGAGAACTGCCGCAAGTATATTGAGTTTGTGGAAGGCCAGATTGGATATCCGATTACCATGGTGTCAAACGGACCAGGCAGAGAGGATATTATCCACCGTGCAAGCCAGTTTGGGAAATGATGACTTAGACAGCAAGATATTGGAAATGATAATTAGGAACTGTAAATCTGTTTCCCGCAATGAGGCGGGGCGGTGATTTACAGTTCCAGCAATTTAGGCGGAAGAAGGGCGTAAAATATGTGTGGAATTTGTGGAATGATCGGCGAGACAAAAGAGAAGGAGCAGGTACTTGCAAGAATGATGAAGGTTATGGAGCACCGGGGGCCGGACGGAGGAGACACCTATGCCTCAGACGGCGCGCTGTTAGGCTTTAGAAGGCTTAGTATCATTGACCTGGATACAGGGATGCAGCCCATGCTCAACGAGGACGGCACCATGGCCCTGGTATTCAACGGGGAAATCTACAACTATCAGGCTCTAAGGAGGGTTTTAAAGCAGAAGGGCCATGAGTTTCGGAATTCGTCAGATTCGGAGGTGCTTCTCCACGGCTATGAGGAATATGGAAGCGAGCTTCTGGGGAAATTAAGAGGCATGTTCGGCTTTGCAATCTGGGATGACAAGAAGAAGTCTTTGTTTGCCGCAAGGGATTATTTCGGGATTAAGCCATTCTATTATACTGTGGCAGGCAATACCTTGGTGTTTGCGTCTGAGATTAAGTGTATCCTGGAATATCCGGATTATCAGAAGGAGGTGAACGAGGAGGCGTTAGAGCAGTATCTTTCCTTCCAGTATTCAGCCCTTCCGGAGACATTTTTCAAGGGTATCTATAAACTCCTGCCAGGACATTATCTCACTTTTGAAAATGGCAAGCTTGAGGTGGGACGCTATTTTGAGCCTACGCTTGAACCAGGCGCCAAAAAGAGTGAACGGGCCATGATTGCCGAGACGAGAGCAGTTATGAATAAGTCTGTTAAGAGACATCTCATCAGTGACGTGGAGGTAGGAAGCTTCCTGTCAAGCGGTGTGGACTCAAGCCTCATTGCCGCTTTGTCAAAATGTAACCGGACTTTTACCGTAGGCTTCGCCCATGAGGGGGATAAGTATAACGAGATTACTTATGCCAAGGAGTTGTCAGGGAAGATTGGGATTGAGAACCAGTGTAAATACATTTCCAGGGAGGAGTTTAAGGAGGCGGTTCCTAAGGTCATGTACCACATGGACGAGCCTTTGGCGGATGCCTCTGCGGTGGCCCTCTATTTTCTTGCCCAGGAGGCTTCTAAGAAGGTGAAGGTTGTGCTGTCTGGGGAAGGCGCGGACGAGATTTTCGGCGGGTATAATATTTATCTTGAGCCAAAGGCTCTCAGATGGAGCCGGTGGATTCCCCTTGGAGTGAGAGAGAGAATCGCGAGCGCGGCCACACGCCTCCCCAAGCACATGAAGGGCAGGAATTATCTGATTCGCGCCGCGCGCCCCTTAAGCGACAGGTATATCGGAAACGCTTATATTTTTACGGCAGAGGAAAGAAAGCGGCTGCTTAAAAGGAGGAAGGACGGCTTAGAGCCTAAGGATTTGCTTAAGAAGGAGTATGACAAGATGAGAGGGCTTCCGGATTCTGACCAGATGCAGGCATTGGATTTGGTGTACTGGCTTCCGGGGGATATTCTTTTGAAGGCGGATAAGATGAGTATGGCTCACTCCCTTGAGGTGCGGGTGCCGTTTCTGGACAAGGATGTGTTCGAGGTGGCGCGACGGATTCCCCATTCCTTAAAGACCAAGAAGTATACCACCAAATATGTGCTGCGCAAGGTGGCGGACGAGTATCTTCCAGAGCAGGTGGCAAAAAAGAAGAAGTTGGGCTTCCCCATTCCAATCCGCAACTGGTTCAGGGAGGAGGACTGGTATCAGCAGATTAAGACAGCGTTTACCGGAGAGACGGCGGCAAAATACTTCCACACCAAGGGTCTGGTGCGGCTTCTTGACGAGCATCGCAAAGGAAAGGAGGACAACAGCAGAAAGATTTGGACCGTGTACGCGTTTTTGGTATGGCATCAGGTATTTTTTGAGTCAGGATGTTAAGAATATTTCTATTTCCTTAAGAAATATCTAACCTTTCTTTTAGAATTCTGCCATAACATGGACATATTTACCTGTTATCCTAAATACAGCTTCAGAAATCAAAAGGATTTGTCATATTATGCGAGGTATTCCCATATAATTATAATGAGGGATTAGGCAGTCCTTTTGGTATGAATAGGATAGGAGGTATTACAATGCAGCAGAAAAAGGAATCGAACCACACAGAAGTAATCTCAATAGAAGAATACCTTACAAAGAGAAAAAGACTCAGGAATTTGGACAAAAGCCAGAGATGGGGAGGAATTCCTGAGGAGAACCACGCATTGGTTCTGGTGTCCTGTCTCGTGGGTAATTAGGCAGACTTAAGGTCTACATACGAGGCATGATATCGGTGGAATCATAGATATGAGAAGAAAGGGCAGGCGATTGCGGGAAAGCCTGCCTTTTGAATTGTCAGGAATTTTCGTTATCCTTTTCATTCGGTTTTTTGCCGGCCAGCCGGTACACCAGTGTAAATGCATAGAGCAGCACCGGAAGGATGATGGTGCAGGCGATGGAGGCTTTCAGAAGCCCTTTTGTGGCGGAATGGTCAATGAGGGCGAACACCAGGGTAAGGGCGTACATGGCGAATAGCAGAAATGCGCCCAAAGCCGCCAAAAACCGTTTGATTTTGTGAGATTTTTTATTTTTCATGAGAATCATCCTTTACATCTGAATAAGACTTTAGTATATTATATAAGTGACAGTAAAAAATTGCAATACAAAGGAGTAGTATATATTATGAGCAGTACATTGTTAGAACAGTGGAGAGGCGTGGCTTACGACCAGACGGCAGGCGCGCAGAATCTTCAGAGATTTTGGGACAAATATTTTGAGATTGAGAAGGACATCTATGAGAAGCTTCTTTCCAATCCGGATGAGGAGGTAAAGGGCACCGTAAAAGAACTGGCAGAGAAGTACGGCCAGGATGTGATGACCATGGTTGGCTTCCTGGACGGCATTAACGAGAGCCTGAAAACAGAGAACCCCATTGAGACTATGGAGGAGGATACGGTGGTGAGCCTTGGCTTTGACAAGGAGAAGCTGTATAAGAATATGGTGGCTGCAAAGGCGGACTGGCTCTACAACCTTCCACAGTGGGATGCAATCTATTCTGAGGAGGAGAGAAAGAAGCTTTATAAAGAGCAGAAGGAGTCCGGCACTATCCGTAAGGAGAAGAAGATTGGGCGAAATGAGCCATGCCCCTGCGGTTCTGGGAAGAAATATAAGAAATGCTGCGGAAAATAGGATTGACAAAGAGAAATCCCGTGCTATAATATTTGATATGAAAATATTCAACGCGTTGACGAGACGAGTAGACTGGGAAAGGGATGGCAGAGAGAGAAGCCAAGGGCTGAAAGCTTCTTATTCCGGAACCTTTGCGAAAACTACCTCTGAGTGGCTGCAAAACAGTCCGGTGATTCCGTTATCATCATGAATGAAGTGGCTTCGGTGTATTTGCCGGAGTAATTAGGGTGGAACCGCGAGAATATCGTCCCTTACAGTGGAAAAGGCTGTAAGGGGCGTTTTTTATGCGCAGACGGTGCAGATGAAATATGCCGCTAAGGCGGGAAGGAGGCTTAAGCCAGATTATGAGTCAGAAGAATGAGTGGAAGCCTTATGAGCATAAGGTGCAGTACTATGAGACTGACCAGATGGGAATCGTCCATCATTCCAATTATATCCGTTGGTTTGAAGAAGCGCGGACGGATTACATGGAAAAGATGGGTATGGGATATGACCAGATGGAGGCGCGGGGCATCTTAAGTCCGGTGCTTTCTGTGGAGGCGGACTATCACCAGATGGTCCGGTTTGGCGAGACGGTGACAATCGAGACGTTTATCAAGGAATACAACGGGATTCGGCTGACCGTGGGCTACGAGGTGATTGACCAGGAGAAGCAAAGGCTTTGCTGTCGGGGAACGACCAAGCATTGCTTTCTGGATCGGGAAGGAAAGTTTTTGTCTCTGAAACAGGCGTGTATTGAATATCATCAGATGTTTGTACAGGGACTTGAAGATCATAAGGATAAATAAACCAGGGAGGTATGAGACGATGAAAATTACATTGAAGGACGGTTCCGTCAAGGAATACGAGGGCAGCAGGTCTGTTCTTGATATTGCTAAGGATATCAGCGAAGGGCTTGCCAGAGCAGCCACCAGCGCTAAGGTGAACGGCGATATCGTGGATTTGAGGAGGGAGATTTCAGAGGACTGTGAGCTTGAGCTTCTGACCTTTGACTCTGATGAGGGGAAGGGCGCGTTCTGGCACACCACCTCCCATATCATGGCTCAGGCTGTGAAGCGCCTGTATCCGGAGACGAAGCTGGCAATCGGGCCGTCTATTGACAACGGCTTTTACTATGACCTTGACCGCGAGACTCCGTTTGTGGCAGAGGACTTGGAGAAGATCGAGGCAGAGATGAAGAAGATTGTAAAAGAAGATCTGTCCATTGAGAGATTTACCAAGTCCAGGGAGGACGCTATTGCATATTTTAAGGAAAACGGGGAGCCTTACAAGGTGGAATTGGTTGAGGATCTTCCTGAGGGTGAGGAGATCAGCTTTTATCGGCAGGGCGAGTTTGTGGATTTGTGCGCGGGGCCTCACCTTATGTCTACCAAGAATGTCAAGGCAGTAAAGCTTACAAGCCTTGCGGGCGCATATTGGCGCGGCAGCGAAAAGAATAAGATGCTCACCAGAATCTACGGGATTTCCTACCCGAAGAAGGCAGAGCTTGAGGAATATCTTAACAGGCTTGAGGAGGCGAAGAAGCGCGACCACAGGAAGCTTGGACGTGAACTGGGGCTGTTTATGATGTGCGACGAGGGGCCTGGCTTCCCGTTTTTCCTTCCAAAAGGAATGGTGCTTAAGAATACGCTGATGGAGTATTGGAGAGAGCTTCATAAGAGGAACGGTTATGTGGAGATTTCCACGCCGATTATCTTAAGCCGCCATCTGTGGGAGAATTCCGGACATTGGGACCACTATAAGGATAATATGTATACAACGGTGATTGACGAGGAGGATTATGCCGTTAAGCCTATGAACTGTCCGGGAGGGATGCTGGTTTATAAGTCTGAGCCCCGTTCCTATAAGGATCTGCCCCTTAGGGCCGGTGAGATTGGCCTGGTGCACAGGCATGAGAAGTCCGGCGCCCTTCACGGCCTGTTCCGTGTAAGATGCTTTAACCAGGACGACGCCCATATTTTCATGATGCCGGAACAGATTCGTGATGAGATTAAGGGTGTGGCAAGGCTGATTGACGAGGTATACAGCCTGTTTGGCTTCAAGTACCATGTGGAGTTGTCCACGCGTCCTGAGGACAGCATGGGAAGCGACGAGGATTGGGAGATGGCGACAGAAGGTCTTCGCGGCGCGTTAGACGACTTAGGGCTTGACTATGTAGTCAACGAGGGAGACGGCGCGTTCTACGGTCCGAAGATTGATTTCCATCTGGAGGATTCCATCGGAAGAACCTGGCAGTGCGGGACGATTCAGTTGGATATGCAGATGCCTCAGAGATTTGATTTGGAATATACGGGTGCGGATGGAGAGAAGCACAGGCCGATTATGATTCACAGGGTTGCGTTTGGCTCGATTGAACGGTTTATCGGTATCCTGATTGAGCATTTTGCAGGCGCGTTCCCCACCTGGCTTGCGCCGGTGCAGGTGAAGGTGCTGCCGATTTCGGAGAAGCATCTGGATTATGGCAAGAAGGTGCTTAAGGAGTTGGAGGCAGCCGGCATCCGCGCGGAGATTGACGAGAGGGCGGAGAAGATTGGCTATAAGATTCGCGAGGCACAGATGAATAAGATTCCGTATATGCTGGTTGTGGGCGCCAAGGAGGAGGAACAGGAGTTGGTGGCTGTGAGAAGCCGTTTTGCGGGAGATGAAGGACAGAAGGGAATCGCTGAGTTTATTGAGGCTGTGAAGGAGGAAATTGCAAGTAAGAAGCAGCGTTAGGCTTTTGTGCAAAAAAGAGATTTATGATAAAATTAAAGCGTATTTTTTATGAAGATATGCTGTTGATATTTATTGAAGGAAGTGATAAGCTTCTATCAAAGTAGTTTATGAGAGCTCTAAACAACTGAATTTACTAAAAATGTCTTTTTAAGCAAAGGCGCTTATTTACCTGAGGGTGAGTAGGCGCCTTTTTGAATGAAAAAATTTAGTCAGGCGACAGGAGAGAGGATAATATTATGTTATTAAAAGAGACAGGATTAACAGCGCAGGATATCAAAGACAAAGTGGATAAATATATGATTGAGACATATGAAAGATTTGATTTTGTGGCTGAAACAGCTAAGGATATGTATGTTCGGGATGAAAAGGGGGAGGCGTATCTTGATTTTTACGCAGGAATCGCGGTCAATTCACTGGGAAACTGTAATCAGGCGGTTGTTGACGCGGTTCGCGAGCAGGCCGGACAAATCATGCAGACCTTTAATTATCCCTACACGGTTCCCCAGGCGCTTCTTGCAGAGAAAATCTGCACCGCAACAGGCATGGATAAGATTTTCTTCCAAAACAGCGGAACAGAGGCAAATGAAGCGATGATTAAAATGGCGAGAAAGTACGGCGTTGAAAAATATGGTCCCAATAAGTACAATATCGTTACCGCGGCAAATTCGTTTCATGGCAGAACATTTGGGGCGATGAGCGCAACAGGGCAGCCTGACAACGCCTGCCAGATGGGTTTTGGGGATATGACGCCAGGCTTTACCTATGCCAAATACAATCATCTTGACGCGTTTAAAGCTGCCTGCACCGAAAATACGATTGGGATTATGGTTGAGCCGGTTCAGGGGGAAGGCGGAGTCAACCCTGCAACGCCTGAATTTATGAGGGGGCTTCGGGAATTCTGCGATGAGCGCCATATCCTGCTGCTGCTTGACGAGGTGCAGACTGGCTGGTGCAGGACGGGCGCGGTTATGAGCTATATGAATTACGGAATCAAACCGGATATTGTCTCTATGGCGAAGGCCATGGGCGGGGGGATGCCAATCGGCGCCATATGTGCATCGGCAGAGGTGGCCAGGGCATTTACAACAGGCTCCCATGGTACGACGTTTGGAGGACATCCCGTATGCTGCGCGGCGTCCCTTGCGGCGGTCACAGAGCTGTTAGACAAGGATATGGCGGGGAACGCGAAAAAGATGGGAGAGTATTTCATGAAGCTGCTCAAAAAACTTCCCCACATCAAAGAGGTCAGGGGCCAGGGCTTGCTGGTGGGCGTGGAATTTGAGAAGGGCATCGGCAGCGTAGAGGTGAAACATGCCTGCTTTGACAGAAAGCTGCTTATTACTGCAATCGGAGAAAATATTATCCGTATGATACCGCCTCTTATTGTTACCGAGAATGATTGTAAAAAAGCGTTTGCGATTATCGAGGACGCTGTTCGTGAGGTGTATTCTGCCAATATGCTCAAAAAGCCGACTGCTGCTTAAATAAACTATTGACATTTGGCATAATGTGGAATATACTAATACCAACCTGAAAGGTAGGTATTTAGAAAAGAAAGGAGAACCCATTATGCCTGATTACAAATTTGAAACATTACAACTCCATGTAGGCCAGGAGAAGCCTGACCCGACAACCGACGCCCGTGCAGTTCCCATCTATGCGACCACCTCTTATGTGTTCAGAGATTCGGCCCATGCGGCGGCCCGCTTTGGTCTTGCAGACGCCGGCAATATCTACGGCAGACTGACAAACTCCACCCAGGAGGTATTAGAGAAGCGTGTGGCGGCGCTGGAGGGCGCATCGGCGGCGCTGGCTCTTGCCTCCGGTGCGGCGGCGATTACATACACGCTGGAAGCCCTTGGACAGAACGGCGGCCACTTTGTCGCACAGAAGACCATATACGGCGGCAGCTACAACCTGTTGGCACATACGCTTCCGGCATTTGGCATTACAGCCAGCTTCGTGGATATTCATAATCTTGCAGAGGTGGAGGCAGCCATAAGGGACAACACGAGGGGGATTTACATTGAGACGCTTGGCAATCCCAACAGTGATATTCCGGATATTGACGCGTTGGCAGAGCTTGCCCATAAGCATGGCCTGCCGCTGGTGGTAGATAATACCTTCGGTACGCCGTATCTGATCCGCCCCATTGAGCACGGGGCAGATATCGTCGTACATTCAGCCACGAAGTTTCTTGGAGGCCACGGTACAACCCTTGGCGGGATTATTGCAGAGTCCGGCAGATTTAACTGGGCGGCTTCCGGCAGATATCCGGCCATAGCTGAACCTAATCCAAGCTATCACGGCGTATCCTTTGTGGAAGCGGCGGGGCCGGCAGCGTTTGTAACGTATATCCGCGCGATTTTACTTCGGGATACAGGCGCGGTGATTTCCCCGTTTGCGGCATTTCTTCTCCTGCAGGGAATCGAGACTTTGTCCCTGCGGCTGGAACGGCATGTGGCAAATACGGAAAAAGTGGTTGAATTCCTTGCGGTTCATCCCCAGGTTGAGAAGGTCAACCATCCGTCCTTACCGAACCATCCGGAGTATGAACTGTATCAGAGATACTTCCCAAATGGGGGCGGCTCTATCTTCACATTTGAAATCAAGGGCGGTGAAAAAGAAGCCCACAAATTTATTGACAGCTTGAAGATATTCTCGCTGCTTGCCAATGTTGCCGACGTGAAAAGCCTGGTCATCCATCCTGCGACCACGACCCACAGCCAGCTTACAAAGGAAGAACTTAAAGACCAGGGAATCAAGCCTAATACCATCCGGCTTTCTATCGGTACAGAGCATATAGATGATATCATTGCCGATCTGCAGAATGGCTTTGATGCGGTATTAAAATAGGAGGAGGTAATGTTATGTCAAATATTTACACGTCCATCGAGCAGCTAATCGGCAGGACGCCGCTTCTGGAGTTGTCACATATTGAGGAGGCATATGGCCTGAAGGCAAGGCTTCTTGCGAAGCTTGAATACTTGAATCCGGCGGGCTCTGTAAAAGACCGTATCGCAAAAGTGATGATTGAAGAAGCTGAGAAAACAGGAGGCTTAAGACCTGGTTCTGTCATTATCGAGCCAACCTCCGGCAATACCGGTATCGGTCTTGCGGCTGTTGCCGCCGCGAAGGGGTATAGGGTTATCATTGTAATGCCTGAGACAATGTCCGTGGAACGCCGTCAGCTTATGAAAGCCTATGGTGCAGAGCTGGTGCTGACCAAAGGCGCAGAGGGCATGAAAGGCGCCATCGCCAAAGCGAAGGAATTGGCTGATGAGCTTCCCGACAGCTTCCTTGCAGGGCAGTTCGTGAATCCTGCCAATCCAAAGGCACACAGAGAGGGAACCGGACCTGAAATATACGAGGACACGGACGGTAAGGTGGATATCTTTGTGGCGGGCGTAGGAACCGGCGGGACCATAACCGGTGTCGGCGAGTACCTGAAATCAAAGAACCCTGGGGTCAGGATTGTTGCCGTTGAGCCGTCAGCCTCCGCCGTACTTTCCATCGGTGAGGCAGGCTCACATAAGATTCAGGGGATTGGCGCAGGATTTGTCCCCGAAGTCCTGAATACGGCAGTCTATGATGAGATCATACCCGTCTCCGACGAAGACGCATTTGCGGCAGGAAGGCTGATTGGAAGGAAGGAGGGCGTTCTTGTAGGTATCTCCTCCGGCGCGGCTGCATTTGCGGCGGTAAAGCTTGCGAAGCGTCCTGAAAACGAAGGTAAAACAATCGTTGTACTTCTGCCGGACACAGGAGACAGATATCTTTCCACGTCTCTGTTTGCAGAGTAGGAGGGAATCATTATGATGATTTCAACGAAGGGAAGATATGCGCTTCGGGTAATGCTCGATCTAGCAGAGAATTATGGAAATGGTTACATTCCCATGAAAGAAGTAGCCAAAAGACAGAATATCTCATTAAAATATCTGGAAAGGATTCTTCCTGTTCTGACAAAAAACAAGATGCTTGAGGGGTTACAGGGAAAAGGCGGCGGTTACCGCCTGGCGGCAGAGCCAGACAGTTACCGTATCGGTGACATTCTGCGTCTTACGGAGGGGAAGCTTGCACCGGTGGCCTGCCTTAGCTGCGAGACGAATGAATGTGAGCGTGCCTCAAGCTGTAAAACATTGCCCATGTGGACAGAGTTTTACAGGCTTACGAATGAATATTTTGACGGAATCACGTTGGCGGATTTGATGGAAAATCCGCCAGCGTTTCCTACACTTTAGAAGGGTGTCCCATACAAATCATAGGGCGTCACCTGGTACACATAATAATTGAGCCAGTTGGTATAAAGGTTATTAGCGGTTGCCCGCCAGGTAAGCAGCGGCTTATTCATTGGATTGTCATCCGTGTAATAATTCTTCGGAATATCGATAGGCAGACCCTTCTTCAAGTCCCGCTTGTATTCGCCGTCCAGTGTCACGCGGTCATATTCCGGATGCCCCATGACGAAGATCTGGCGTCCCCCCTTGGCCATAGCGAGAAACAGTCCGGCCTCCTCGGATTCAGCCAGTACGGTCAGCCGTTTTTCAGCTCGAATCTTGTCCATGGGCACTTCTGTATGGCGGGAGTGGGGGGCGAGGAATACATCGTCAAAGCCGCGGACCAGAGGAATCTTGCGGTTCATTACCTTGTGCCGGAAGATTCCGAATACCTTGTGGTCTACTGGAACCTTGTCGATTCCGTAATGATAGTAGATTCCTGCCTGGGCGCCCCAACACAGGTGAAGGGTGGAGGTCACATGGGTCTTACTCCATTCCATGATTTCCTTTAATTCCTCCCAGTAGTCCACCTCCTCAAAAGGCATCTGCTCTACCGGCGCGCCGGTGATGATAAAGCCGTCAAACTTTTCTTCTTTTATCTGGTTAAATGTCTGATAAAACTGGTTTAAATGGCTGGTGGGCGTATTCTTGGACTCATGGGTGGATACCGTGACAAAGGACACGTCCACTTGAAGCGGTGTGTTTGACAGTGACCTCAGGATTTGAAGCTCTGTGTCCTCCTTAAGCGGCATCAGGTTTAACAGCCCAATTTTAATCGGACGGATATCCTGGTGGGTAGCACGGTGCTCGTCCATGACGAAAATATTTTCACTCTCCAGTATCTCTTTTACTGGCAGATTATTTTGAACTCTGATTGGCATAGTATGATTCCCCTTTTTTATTTTGTACTGTCTGAACAAGTGTGGCATGGCTTATGTCCATTTGCCTGTGTCTCGCCGTCTGAATGGTAGTAGGTTCCCTCGTCATCCACATAACTCATGGTGTCGTAATATTCTGAACCCGTAGGAAGATTCTTTCTCTCCAGGTGACTGTTCACCAGCATCTGAACAATGTAGTAGAGGACGGCAAATGTAGGAACTCCCATAACCATTCCCACGAATCCAAATAGACCTCCGCCCAGCAGGATTGCAACAATGACCCAGAAGGCGGATAACCCTGTGGAGTTGCCGAGAATCTTTGGTCCCAGGATGTTGCCGTCAAACTGTTGCAGCAGCAGGATGAATATGACAAAATATACGCCTTGAATCGGATTGGCAAGCATAATCAGGATGGTGCTTGGTACTGCGCCGATGTATGGCCCGAAAAATGGGATGATGTTGGTAACGCCTACAATAACGCTGACCAGCATCACATATGGCATCTTCAGGATGTTCAGGCCGATAAAGCATAGAACCCCGATAATTGCGGAATCGATTAATTTGCCGATAATGAAGCCTCCGAAAATCTCGTTGCTCTTGGTGGTCAGATGGAGTACCATATTGGCATGTCTGGCGGAGAGAACCGCGTAAACACACTTCTTTGACTGGCGTACAAAGGTCTCCTTGCTGAACAGGATATAGATGGAGACAATCAACCCGATGACTGCGTTGAATATCTCGCTTACGATGTTCAAAACGCCCACTGTCAGGTTTGACATCAGCTCGTTTGCCTTTGCCATGAGATCCGTGCGCAGCCAGTCCATGAGCATATCCGTGCCTTCTTTGATGGCGGTCTTAATCAGCGTGCTGGTGGTGGAATCATCAAGCTTTACTTCGCTTAACTCAGAAACCAGATCATCTAGCTGCCTTGGCAGGGTAATCACCAGATTGCGGATGCTGGAATATAACTCCGGAATTAACAGGTTGCACAGTGTAACAATCAATACCACCAGTAGTACGACTGCGGCCAGAATCCCGACTGCGCGGGAAACCTTCTCTGCCTGTCCATTCTTCTTAAGCTTTATTTTCAGAATCGGAACCAGATACTTATCAGCCTGTTTTACGATGGGATTGAGAAGGTATGCAAGGACGCAGCCGTAAATCACAGGTTTTAAAACTCCGAATACCTCCTGGAATACCTTGGAAATGTTCGTAAGGCGAAGCAGGGCAAAATAGAAGATAATGCTGGCGGCAATCACCAGGAAAAAAGTCATGCCGCGGCTGAACTGCTGGCGCAGCTTTGACGGGCCTCCCTTGCCGAGACTGGGGCGGCTGAAATAATGTGCCTGCCGTTCTGTCAGCAAGTCCATATCTGCCTGATCAGATGAATCGTTTTTGTTTTTTTTGGTGCTCATGTTATTACCTCTCATCTTTGCGGATAATATCATTATACTATCGGGGTATATTTGCGTCAATCACAAAAACGGGATATAAAAAAGACGAGCAAAAAGCAATGGCTTCTTACTCGTCTTTTTTTGCAGCTATTTGCAGCCGCAGGTAAACGTCGCACACTCTGTCTGCTCACAGTGGCAGGCGCTGCTTCCCTCCACGCTGATTTTTCCTGCATGGCACTTGCAGTCGTCATTGTACGTGCAGTCAGTAGCTTTACAGTCAATGGTACTTGTAGGGGACGCCTCGCCGGTCACATTGCTGTATGAATCGCCTTTGCGCTCCTCAAAGCTGTCACAGCAGGTTTCCTCGGCACGCTTGGCAGAGTTACCGCCTACTACGATTCCGTCAAGGTCACAGTAGAAATTCTTGTTGTGGGTACATGTCTGTACAGTACATCTTAATTCTGGCATAATCTTTCCTCCTAATATTCAAACATGGATATCAAGACTTATTATGCCCGTTTTTTCTTTTTTTATAAAAAATTATTTTAGATAATTCTTCGCATATTCGATAAAAATCTTCATAGCCGGCGACATGTCCGAAGATGAAGCAACCGCCATTCCAAGCCTGCGAAGGGCGTATGGCTTAAGAGGACGCGCCTCGAAGTTTCCGGTCTTTCCCCGAAGGATTAATTCCGGCAGAATACTAATACCAAGATTGTGCTCAACCATGGACAGGATAGAGTAGTCATTGTGGGACGTATATTTAATGTCTGGCGTTACGCCTGCGGTCTTAAGAATCCGGTGGACGTCGTTCAAATAGGTGTAATCGGATACCACGAAAGCAGAGCTTTCAAATAATTCAATGGGAACCTCGTCATATGCGGCAAGAGGATGGCCTTTCGGCATCACCGCAAGCATCGGGTCGTCATACAGGTGGATAAAATGATAAGAAGAACTGTTCTGATAGCTGGTAAATGCGATATCCACCTTATGGTCGCGAATCCAGTCGGAAAGCTCGGCTTCATTTCCCTCCGAGATATCAAAATGGATTCCCGGATATTCTTTCCGGAATGTCTGGATGATTCCGGGAATCCAGTGGATCGAACAACTGGTGTAAGTCCCAATCTTCAATGTCCCTGTACGAACCCCTGTCAGAAAAGAAATCTCCTGGTTTAAGGATTCATTGGCGGCAAGGAGATACCGGATGGCGGGAAGGAGAGCAACTCCCTCCTTAGTCAGCGATACTCCCTGGTGCCCTTTGTGGAACAGAGGAAATCCAACTTCTTTTTCGAGAGATTTCATCATCTGGGTAATACCCGCCTGTGTGTAACCCAGTTCTTCTCCTGCCTTCGTATAACTGCCGGAATCGACTACTGCAAGGAACACATTCCATTTTCTAAGCCCCATGGCTTTTTATTCCCTTCTAAATCTAAAATCTTATAAAAATTACAGCTTGAATAATCCAAGTCCGCTTGCGACAGAGCTGATTAATATGATGATCAGGAAAAGCGGCGCAACCCATTTAATCATAACGTTGAACATGCCTTCTGCCTTGAAGGTCCCGTCTGTCTCTTTTACCTCGTCGGCAATGGCCTTTGGCTTGATGATGAAGCCTACAAAGATACAGGTAAAGAGGGCGACGATAGGCATCAGTACGCTGTTGCTTGTAAAGTCCATGATGTCAAGGATGGACATGCCGTTCCAGCTTATGAAGCCCAGAGGTCCGAACCCAAGGGAGGACGGAATTCCCATAACCAGAGCCAGTATTGCCACAAAAATACCGGTAAACCGGCGTTTCCATCCGAATTTATCCATGAATACGGAAACAATAGTTTCCATCAGGGAAATTGCGGAGGTCAGGGCCGCGAAGAACACCAGCAGGAAGAAAATGGTTCCAATAAAGCCGCCGAATTTCATGCTTGCAAATACCTTCGGAAGCGTCATGAACATAAGTCCGGGGCCGGCGTTTAAGGCAGAACGGTCACCCCCTGAAAATGCGAATACTGCGGGGATGATCATCAATCCGGCAAGGAATGCGATTCCTGTGTCGAACAGCTCGATCTGTCGGACAGAGCTTTCAAGGCTGTCGCTTTTCTTCATATAAGAACCGTAAGTAATCATGATACCCATGGCAAGAGACATGGAGTAAAAAAGCTGTCCCATTGCCGCCAGAATCGTTTTCACGGATACATCCGCCATATGAGGCTTGATGTAGTAAATCAGCCCTTCCATAGAGCCTTTAAGCGTCAGCCCGTACACGGAAATAATAATGGTAAGCACGACTAAGATTGGCATCATAATCTTGCTGACCTTCTCGATTCCTTTTTCTACGCCGCAAAGTACGACGATGGCCGTAAACGCCAAAAAGAGAAAGAACCAGCCAATAGGTTCGCCTGTGCCGCTTATGAAGTCTGTAAAATAAGTATCTCCGGCGGAGTTTTTCACTCCTCCTGTGATGAATACGGTAAAATATTTCACCACCCATCCGCCGATGACGGAATAGTAAGGGAAGATGATGACCGGAACAATGACGGCAAGAATCCCCAAAAAGTTAAAACGCTTGTCTAATGACTGGAATGCGCCGATGGCGCTTAAGCCTGTCTTTCGTCCCAGTGCGATCTCTGCAATCATCAGTGTAAAACCAAAGGTGACTGCGAGAATCAGATAAATCAGAAGGAACGTGCCTCCGCCGTACTGGGCGGCAAGGTAGGGGAACCTCCAGATATTGCCGAGTCCGACTGCTGAACCTGCGGCGGCAAGAACGAACCCAAGCTTGTTAGAAAAATTACTTCTGTCTTTCATGTAATAACCTCCTCAATCTACATTTCATTCCCAAAACAGATTATGCTCTATTATTACATGAACGGACAATATTTTCAAGAATATTTTTTAAACAGGGAAAATAACATTTAAAACAGAAAAAACCACATTTTAAGCAGGAACTGTTGATTCTTTTTCAGAACGGGGTAAAATATGCTCATAGAAAAGAGATGGCCATCTTGAAATTGTAGTGAGAAAAAGAGAAAAAGAGCGAGGGATAACAAATGGAAGAAAAGAAAAAGGGATTTTCGGTATCTCTTACGACACAGATTTTGATTGCGACGGTTGGCGGTATTCTGTTTGGCACCATCATTGGGCCGTGGGCGGCGAATCTGAAATTTATAGGTGATATTTTTATCCGGCTGATCCAGATGTCTGTTGTACTTCTGGTTATGTCCGCAGTAGCGGCGGCTGTGGGAAGCGGCGACGGACAGGACGTAGGAAAGATGGGCTTCCACACCTTTAAGTGGATTATTGCGTTTACCGTAATTTCCGCAGGCTTCGGCGTGGCGCTGTCAATGCTGTTTAAGCCAGGTGTGGGAATCGAGATTGCAAGCGCAGAGGATGTGGCAAATGCAGCGGTAGAATCTGCCTCCCTGCAGGAAACGCTGTTGGGCTTTGTACCCACCAACATTATCGGCTCTATGGCTGAGAGCGCAATGGTTCCATGTATCGTGTTCTCACTGTTCTTCGGCGTGGCCATGGGTGCATACACAAAACAGAGTGGAAACCGCAACATGGTAGAGTGGGTGACAGGTCTTAATACTATTATCACCAACATTATTAAGACGGTTATGCATATAGCGCCAATTGGTATCTTCTGCCTGCTGGCAAATGTGGCCGGTTCAACAGGGCTTAAGGTTATCATCCCGATGATGAAGTTCTTGGGCGTGCTTTTGATTGGCGATGCAATACAGTTCTTGCTGTTCGGGCCGTTTACAGCAGCGATGTGTAAGGTCAATCCGGCTAAGATGCCGAAGAAATTTGCCAAGATGTCCATTATGGCTGTGACCACCACCTCCGGCGCAATCTGTCTTCCGACCAAGATGGAGGATGCCGTGACTAAATTTGGTATCAGCCGTAAGGTGGCCGACTTTACCGGACCGATTACCATGTCCATGAATAGCTGCGGCGCTGCACAGTGCTATGTAGCGGCAATCTTTTTCATGGCGCAGTCTACGGGTATCCAGATGACGGTTTACCAGATGGGAATGGCGATTCTTCTGTCCTGCCTGATGTGTATGGGAACCATCTCTGTGCCTGGCGGCTCTGTGATTGTGTACACCTTCCTGGCGTCTTCACTGGGACTGCCGCTGGAGAGTATCGCGGTGCTGATTGGTATTGACTGGTTCGCGGGAATGTTCCGTACACTGATGAACGTAGACGTGGATGTTATGGTTGGTATGCTGGTTGCAAGCAAACTGGGCGAGCTGGACCGCGACGTGTACAATGAGAAGAAGGAAGTCTCATATAATTAAGGTTTCAAATTACTATTTGAACATACATAACTCTCTTAAGGGGTCGAAAGATTCCAGGAAAGGGTCTCCGGATATTTAGGGATAGCCGGAGGCCCTTTTTGTGCCGTAAACGTTAGTATTACAGATTCTATGCTGGACATTGTGGCTGCGTTCGTGTTAGATTATAAATGACTGATGGTTGTGATGTTTGAGGAGTGTACCGTCATAATGAGGGAGGGCAGGATATGCAGGGAAACAGGCTGGTGTTTGAATTGATTTTGAATATCGCGCTTCTGGTGCTGATTGCAAACTTAATCTCCAAATTCAGAATCATCCAGAAGCTTATCCTTCAGGAAAGGCGAAGCCTTAGAAGCCAGGCGTTTCTGTCGGTCATCTTCGGAGGAATGGTGGTGCTGTCAACCTACACGGGAATTGATATCGGCTCATATAGCTTGAATACACGGGTGATCGGCGCTATGGCGGCAGGACTTTTGGGAGGGCCTATCGTGGGGCTGTATGCGTCTTTAATCGGCGCTATTTATGTATACCTGTTTTCCTCGCCCCAGGCATTTGCCATGGCGTCCGCCTTCTCCACCATGATGTTCGGGCTTTTAGGCGGCGGCTTCTATCCCTATTTTCAGAGGGGCAAATGGAAATACCAGGATTTGTTTCTTTTGGCCTGTTTTGCGGAGGTGTGCGACATGGTGTGCCTTCTTCGGTTTACCGTTCCGGTGCAGATGGCGCTGAATACGATTCTGGAGATTTCGCTTCCCATGATTCTTTTGAATGCCAGCGGAATCCTGATTTTCATTTCCAGCTTTAATCATGTGTTTATCCAGCAGGATATTGAGCGAAGCCGCCAACTGCAGCAGGCTTCAGGACTTGTGCGCAAATGCCTGCCGCTGCTTGTAAATGGGATTGAGGACAGTGGAAATATGGAGAAATTTGCCGAAACCATACTGGAGGAGACGGACTGGGCGGGGGTCATCATCGCAAACAGGAGTGAGATTATAGCGTGCAGGCAGAAGGAGGCAGAGAAGGATTTTCAGATAGGAGAGGAGATACCTGAAATTGGGGTACGGGTGATAGCTTCAGGAAGGATGGAAACCATGTCCCAGGTGCCGATTGCGAGTCCGTGGTACGAGTGGATGAAGGAATATTCTTTGATTGCTGCGCCTTTTATGATACGGGACCAGGCGGCAGGGTGCCTTATCGTCTGGGTGAAAAAACAGTGGGTGTTTCGCAAAAGCGAGCTAGAGCTTCACCAGCATCTGGTGGATTTAAGCTCATATCAGCTTGCGCTCTTTGAGCTTGAACGGCAGAAGGATATGAGGCAGAAGGCAGAGTTCAAGGCATTGCAGTTCCAGGTGAATCCCCATTTCTTGTTTAATGCCTTGAATACGGTTTCCTGTGTCTGTCGGGAGAATCCAAATCGGGCGAGAGAGCTTTTGATTATTCTCGCCAATTATTTCCGATATAATCTGAACAGTGAGGCGTATATGGTTCCTTTTGAGGAGGAGATGGAGCATGTACGTGACTATCTTGAGCTTGAGAAGGCAAGATTTGAGGAGAAGCTTATTATTACCTATGATGTTCCAGAGGAGATAGAGCTTGAGATACCCACTCTGATTCTTCAGCCTATTGTGGAAAATGCCGTGCGTTATGGAATAAATCGGGAGGGAAGGCGGATTGTAAAAATTTGTGCCGGGAAGGAAACCAAGGGATGCAGGGTGCGCATCTGTGACGAGGGGAAAGGAATGCCGGACGAGGTTCTTAAGAAGCTGATGAACGGGCAGCCGATTGGAAACAGTGTAGGGCTTAGCAACGTGCATAAGCGGATGAAAAGTATCTACGGGGAGGATAACGGACTTCGGATTACCAGTTCAAAAGAGGGGACTTGCGTAGAGCTTTGTTTTACGGCTGAGTTTGGAGTCAGGGGATAATAAGCTAATACTTTACAGGAGGGAGGAAGGGAAAATGAGAATCGCAGTAATCGACGATGAGAGGCCGGCAAGGAGTGAATTGAAGCACCAGTTATCCGAGCTTCTGCCGGACGCGCAGATTGACGAGGGGGAGAGTGGCGCGCAGGCGCTTGAGATGGCGGGAGAGACAGGTTATGATTTATTTTTCCTGGATATCAATCTGGGAGATATTAACGGGACGGTGCTTGTGAATGCGCTTAAAAATATGCAGCCGGATATGAAGATCGTGTTTGTGACGGCTTATTCAGAGTATGCCGTGAAAGCATTTGAACTGGAGGTAGAGGATTACATTATGAAGCCCTTTGACAAGAGACGGCTTCAAAAGATGCTGAAAAAATGCAAAGCGAAGAAAGCAGAAAAAGTTTTGGAGGGCGTGCGGCGAATTGCAATCAATACGGAGGGGAAGACGATTTTTAAAGAGGTGGAGGACATTGTCTACATAGAGACCTATAACCGAGGGTGTATGATTCATACGGTGGGGGAGGATTATTTTGAGGGAAAGACCATCGGGGAGTTCGAGAAAAGGCTGTGCGATATGGGCTTCTTTCGGAGTCAGAAAAGTTTTCTGGTTAATCTGAGCAAGGTGAAGGAGTTGTTTTTGTGGAAAAATAACAGCTTTGCTATTAAGATGGAGGGGTATGACAAGGAGATCCTTCCGGTGGGGAGGGAGAAGATTAAGGTTTTGCGCCAGTTGCTTGGGGGATGATGAAGCCGTATTTGAATAAAATAATCAAACAGCTATTGACATCACAGAGTACATATGTTAAATTAATACATGCGTGAGGCAAAAAAGAAAGTAGAGTATCCACTCTCACCATAGCACAATCGGGTGACTATCGGTTTGATATTGAGTATTAAGGTCATTATTATTGATGTTATATCGTAATATTGGAAAGCCTGTTATACAGATATGTTAAGTGGATAGTCTGAATTCTATTCACTTATTTTTATTTATATTTTTATGATGGGGGTGCAAGACAATTAGCGATTTAATGATTAACGGGCAGATCAGAGACAAGGAA
>ERZ808044.69-NODE-69-length-147915-cov-7.933150_pt1 | contig 147915 bp, 154 predicted proteins | sample MGYA00380195_ERZ808044 | MGnify/ENA primary metagenome ERZ808044 (study PRJEB31490, sample SAMN06133423) | mouse gut metagenome | isolation source: Z7_2 | host: mice | place: China: Chengdu | collected 2015-05 ...
TAAAGACTGGAGCAAATCTGTTTCTATCATACAGGTTTGCTTCAGTTTTGTATAGGTACTCACTATCTACCGTTTACGTATCAGGACATTCCTGACTGTCGTCTGAGATATTCTTCCAGAGCGATCTTAGGAATCTTCCATAAGAGAATAGCTGGTTATCTTGTGAGTATAGATATTGATGAATTGGCTGACAAAGTGGGAAATCAAGGTCATACATTTTGCCCGGCCACCTTTATGAATAATAAAAGGAAAGCGACGGACTTTGCCAGGATGCAGGTGTTCACATTGGATTTTGATTGTGGAATACCTGCCGAAGAGGTAAGAAGGCAGGCAGAAAGATGTATGCTGCCAGTATCCTTTATGTATCACTCGTTTAGCTCGACATCAGAATGCCCCAGATTCAGAACGGCATTTGTAAACGATGTACCGGTTACAGATAAGAAGGCTGCAGAAATTATACTGAGTATGCTTTTAGAAATATTCCCGGAGGCTGATAAGAGCTGTAAAGATGTATCCAGAATGTTTTTCGGAGGGAAAGGGGTGATTGGAAATGTGCAGGATGAGGTAATCAATATCGAAAACCTTGTGGAGCAATATCACCGTACATGTTTTGTAAAGGAGCCTAAAAGTTACAGTAGAAATATACTTATTGTGGTGTTGGTGCATGGTATAGTGCTAATGTCGGCAGGCCAGGACTAGGTAGGTGTCCCAGAAAAACTGATAATAAACTACATTTTTGAAGAATAAAAGGGAAGTTTCCTAAGCAGTTGATGGTCATACCCGATATTTCCTGCTTTTTATTCGGCGTTAGAAAGGAAATAGCTTGAATGAGCATTTCTGAGAGAATATAATAAGAAGAAAGGGCAGAATTCGTTATTCAATTTGGAGGTGAGAAATATTGGTAAAGAATGTGGAACATGAGCAGACTCATGAAATTCTTATGGAATTTACAAAGGAAGTGAAAAATATTCTTGGCGAGTCTCTGAAAAAGGTGATTCTGTATGGCTCCTATGCAAGGGGAGATTATCATAAAAATTCGGATATGGATATTATGATACTAGTGAGCCTTGATGATGCAGAAATTTCTCAGGTGGAAAATCAAATATACAATCTGGCCTTTGACTTTCAGATGGAATACTTTGTCGATATCAGCGTTATCATAAAAAACGAAACACACTTTAACTTCTGGCTTGGAGCGGTTCCGTTTTACGATAATGTGAAAAGAGAGGGAGTCATTCTTCTTGGATAGCCGCCGGGTTGAGCTAAGTAAATATAGGATTCAAGAAGCAGAGAATAGTCTGAAAGTTTCCGGGAACTGTTTAAGGGATGGATTTTTTAAAGATGCAATTAATCGCTCTTACTATGCTTCCTTTTACGCCGTGAAAGCAGTTTTGGCTTTTGGAACAGTTGATTTTAAACGGCATAAAGACGTGATGGGATATTTTAACAGGGAATATGTAGCGAAAGAAATTTTCCTTCGGGAGTTGGGGCGACGCTTAGGGATATTAAAGCAGCTGCGTGAAAAAAGTGACTATGATGATTTTTACATTGCGTTTAAAACGCAGGCTGAAGAACAATATCAAACGGCAGAGTTGGCCTTGAAACTTATTAAAGAATATTTGAACAAATAGGAAAGCCAAATTTTAGTACGGTTTTAAATTTGGATAAAATGAGATACCAGAAAATGCCCTGTTTACTGGGGCTTTAAACTACCATAATATGGGGAAAACGGACTTTTTCATAATCGCCCCTTTTTAGATGGCCCCGGCGCAAGTGACGCGCTGGGGCAGATTTTTTGCTGTAAAATCAAGGAAGTTTTAAATGTAGAAGGGGCAATAATGTGGCAAGTAATGTTTTTTACACCAATATGCCATCGCATACCCATGGAGGTAACTGATATTTAGAACATTTTAGGATTGCTTCGGCTGTATCTTGGTAGATTTATCAATAAAGGCGATTTAAAAGAAGAATAAAGGATGGCCCCGTGGTATAAATCAAAGAGCTAGTTCATGCTAAAATGATCTTGGCTGCCTGGTGTGAGCAAGGAAATCTATTAGGGCCTCTTCTGAAATTTTCCATGTTCCATGGAGCTTGAATGCATCTAATTCACCATTTCTTACCATAGCATATGCAGTGCTTTTTCCTATTTTCAATATTTCACAGATATCTTCAATTTCGTAAATTATCATTTTTTCATCCCCTTATTAATTATTAAATAAATGTTGTTTAATATATAATAATACAAGAAATATACAATACAATAATCAATAATTTAAAATAATATATAACAATAAAGTAAGAGTAGAAGGAAAGGATGGTAGTACGAATACCGTTCCTTCTTGCTTAAGCTATGCTTAATATAATAGTAGTATCAGGCTATTAAAGAAACGGAGGTTTATATGAAGAAGAATAATACAGTAATATCTGTAAAAATGAGTAAAGAGGAGGCAGAAGAAATAACGAATACTGCCAGGATGCATCATGAAACCAGAAGCGGTTATGCAAGACGGCTTCTGATTGAGTCGGCAAGAAATCCTTTATATAGTAATAAGGATGTAATCTTATTTTTAATGGAGCTGGCGGGTGACATGCAGCGCATGACGGAAGATAACTGTTTTGAAATAATTAAAGAAATAAACAGTAAAGGAGAAAGAATATGCCAAATATTATCTTCAAGGTAAATAATTATGAAAATTTTGATGCTATCGAGAATCTCATAAATTATATTATGACCTCTTCTTATATAGAACGATGCGGCTGGTCTGGCTGTTTTGTTCAGGAGAGAGGGGATATTGCAGAATGGGTCAGCAATTCTTTTTGGGCGGTAAAAAATGCGTTCTATAATACGGCTGGTCAGCTTGTACAGCATATTATTATTGGCTTCGACGATATGGAATATATTACAGAGAGTGAAGCGTGCAGGATTGCATATGCGGTATCATGCTTTTATTTTCACCAGGGATATCAGATATTCTGGGGGACTCATTTTGGAAGTGATAATACTGAGTCATATCGGCATATTCATTTTGCATTAAATACGATTAATGCAGCAACGGGAGAACGTTTTTTTGCTGTCAGGAATCCGGAATCTTTAAAAGAATACTTAAGCTTGAATTTCCCTCAAATGAAATGGAAATGGCGAATAAAGGGTAGCTTTTTCCAACCAAGATATTGAAGCACAGAGAAAGATGATAGAGCTTATTATTCTTATTTTAACGGCTAAGAGATTTACGAAAAGAAAAGATGCTTTATATATATGACTTATTTACATATTAATCTATTAGAAGTAATTAAAAAGGATAGGGTGACTATATAGAAAGAGAATGGGAGCTACCAGTAGCCCCCATTCGTTTCAGCAGATTCCAAAAAGGAAAGCGATTATAGAATCTATTTCCTAAATACGTTCTCTATCTCATCCAGGGATTTTACAAAGGCCAGCACAGCCTTTACCTGTTCCGGAGTAAGATGTTCTATTTGCAGTATGGCACGTTGCTGAAGATCAGATAAGGTTTTGTTTTTCCCAGAGTTCTTTAACTTGGGTTCCACTCCATTGAGTACCCATGAGCTGCTGTAACCATACTTTTCCTCTATAAGTGTAGCTAATGCTTGGGAAATTGTTGTATTTCGGCCATTGATGATGGCAGAGATATAACTTTCTGTTATACCGAGTTCTTGTGCTAAATCTTTTTGTTTTAAGCAATTTTCTTTCAGTATTATTTTGATACGTTCGTTTAAGTTCAATATATTCACCGCCTTAGAGAAATAATAACATAGTAACTTTATTCAGTCAAGAAATATGCATTGACAAGTTGATTTAATCATGATAAACTTAATTCAATTTATAAAGCTTGACTGGCTGGGAGGAAAAATGGAATCTACTGAAAAAGATATTTTAATAGAAAAGATTGCTAATATGCCACCTGAGCAGGTGTCAAAAGTATTAATTTTTATTGCTGGTTTGGAAGCAGGGAATAAAATTATAAAAGTAGAAGCGAAAGAAAACGCATGATTTATTAAAAGGATATAGAGAAAATAGAAAAATATGCGAAAGATGGATGGGACGATTTTTGGAAACAACTTATAGTATATGGATATCAGCGGAGGATGCGGCCTATGGTGGATTCACAATAGTGATTATGTATATATACCGTCTATGCGTTCCTATAAGTATCTTAGAATCAACTTTGCAATGGATTTAATGACAAATCCAGATAATAATAGCAGTTCATATTAAAGGATATAGTGTAATAGAGGTTTCAGAAAAAATAATATGCAATATATGTGAAAGGAGAAAATTTATGGCACAATCAAAGGACTCATTAAAAAAGAGGTATGAAAGTACAGCAGATACCTTTGAGGAAAAGGGAAAACGCGAATGGGCTTATGCTAAGAATGGAATGGGCGGGGAACATTACGCCAAGGCGCGTGATGCGTTTGACAGAGCGGAACGTAATCGAAAAAAAGCGAAGGATTTATAATTTCACCGTTTTGTAATTATGAGGCAGTATAGGAATGGCAGATTATAAGTATATAGAATATATGTACTTATTGTGGGGTTAGTGCGTGGTATAGTGCTAATGTCGGCAGGCCAGGACCAGGCAAGTGCCCAAGAAAAACTGGCGATAAACTACATTTTTGGAGAATAAAAGGAGAGGTTTTCTAAGCAGTTGATGGTCGTGCTCGATATTTCCTGCCTCTTATCCGGCGTTAGAAAAGAAATAGCCTGAATGAGCGTTTCTGAAAGAATACAATAATTAAGAGAAGGCATGATTCGCTATTTAAATTGGAGGTGAGGAGATGCCTGTTACGATCAGAGAACGTGTATACAGATTTGGAAAAGATATGAGGCAGCTATTTGGCGAGCAGCTAAGTCGTATTATTGTATATGGTTCTTAGGCACGGGGAGATTATACAAGGGATTCAGATGTGGATATTATGATTCTTGTAAAAATTCCAGAGGATAAAATCAGAAGATTCAAGGACAGTGTTTCTGACTGCATGTTTGAATATCTGATAAAGTATGGCATTGACATTTCACCGATTATTGTGAGTGAGAATCATTTCAATTACTGGGTAGATTCATTACCGTATTATCGGAATGTGCGAGACGAGGGGGTGGTCGTGGATGCCGGATAGAGATAAAGAACTGTCATTTTAGATTGATTAATCAATTTAGAAAAATTAAGCTTTAAGAGCTTAAATGATGAAAAATCACCTCAATATTTATAATAGAGGAGAATGGAATTTTGATACATTTTTTGAACTTCTATTATTGTAATTATTAAAAACTTTAAAATTCTATCACAAAATAATGTGGGGAGCTTCTTAAAAAAACAATGAATTTAGAAAACGGAGAGGGACAAAATATGGCAAATGCTAATGATACTTTTTTTAATCAATTAGAGAAGAACGGAGTTCATGTCACAGAAGAACAGCGTCGTCAAATCAACTCGAGACTTCAAAATATTTTGAATTATGAGCCAAGGGTTGGTATTTTTGGAAAGACAGGTGTGGGAAAATCAAGCTTATGCAATGCCCTTTTTGGCAAAGATATTTGTCCAATTAGTGATGTTCAGGCCTGTACAAGGAATGCACAGGAAGTATTGTTGAATTTGGGAGATGGAAGCCGTGGAATCAAATTAATTGATGTCCCGGGAGTTGGGGAGAGTAGTTCAAGAGATGAGGAGTATGCTGCGCTTTATTCTAAACTCCTTCCGGAACTTGATTTAGTGTTATGGGTAATAAAATCAGACGACAGAGCATTGGCATCTGATGAGAATTTTTATAAAAATATTGTAAAGCCTCATATTAACGAAGGGAAACCATTTTTCTTTGTCCTAAACCAGGTGGATAAGATTGAGCCATTTCGAGAGTGGAATGAAGACAAGCATGAGCCTGGAGCAAGACAATTTCAAAATATACATAAAAAAGTTGATGATGTATCCGTATTTTTTGATATAGCTCCATCAAGGGTAATCCCGGTTTCTGCAAATGAAAAGTACAATTTAACTAAGCTGGTGGATGAATTTGTCCGGGCACTGCCCGCTGAGAAAAAAATCACGGTGTTTAAAGCGGTTAATGAAGAGTTCCGGTCAAAGGCTACGGGAGAGCATGTGAAAAAATCATTCCTTGATGTTGTTGAAGACGTGGTGCGTACTGCAATTGAAACTGCCGGTGAGGTAATTAATCATGCAATTGATAAAGTGGGTGAAATAATATTAAATGGCGGAGGTTGGCTTACAGATCATATACCTTTTGGCGGAGGACATGGTGGCGGATGCTTCATAACAACGGCTGTCTGCAATAAACAGGAGAAGCCAGATAACTGTTATGAATTGACGATGTTTCGAAAATTTCGTGATGGTTGGCTCCTTGCTCAAGATCAAGGTCCAAAATTGATTGATACATATTATGAGGTGGCTCCGACTATTGTTAGGTTGATTGAGGAAGAAGAAAATCCGAGCAGTATCTATGAGCAAATATATCATGATTATTTAGTGCCATGCCTTGAACATCTTGAAAAATCAGAATATCAGGAATGCAAAGATAAGTATGAAAGAATGGTAGAAAATCTTTGCAATGAATATTTAGTATGGCAATAAAAGTCCATATAAATTATTCTGATGAATTTAGTCAGCTTTGTCAAAGGTATCCTTCAATGTCATTTCTCGAATCTTCTACCATTCCAGAAATAGAAATGAATCGATGGATATTAAATCATAAACAATGGGGATATTCAGATAAAATAATATATGAATTGCAAGTAATGTTTATTGGGAAAACAGGGTATGGGAAGTCGACAACATTAAATCGAATTGTTGGACAGGATGTATTTGAAACGAGTGATGTTAGCGTATGTACAAAAGACTTGTATGAAGCAATATACCGGATTAATGGTTACAGAGGAACCTTTATTTCATTATGTGATCTGCCGGGAATAGGAGAGTCAAACTATGCTGATGATCATTATTATGAGTGGTATCGAGATATGCTGCAAAAATCTCATTGTGTTGTTTATATTATAAGAGCTGATCAAAGGGATTATGCGCTTGACGAAATCCTATTCAACCAAATGTTTCAAGATAGCAAAATGCGAAAAAAAGTAATATTAGCACTTAACTTTGCGGATAAAATAGAACCGTTAAATCGTCACTCAAGGGGCTTATCAGCAGAGCAACTTTACCATTTAGAAATGAAAGTAAAGGATGTGTCAAAAATCTTTCGTTTACCCAAAGAGAGAATTTTATATTATAGTGCCGCTGATTATTACAATATTGGCACGCTGATGGAAAAAGTAGCAGAGATTTTGAAACAGCAGGAATGATAAAACGGAAAAGGTTCTTTCTGTACTTTGGGTATCCTCATATTCTCAGGATTTGCTACAAGCCGCCAAATTGGCTTAATAAAGCAAAACAAGAATGACGGAGTTACCCAAACATCAGAAAGAACCACGGAAAAGTAGGTGTTTTTAAATATATATTATTTCCCTGAATACAAATGACCAAATCAATTCAAGGAGGTAATATTATGTCAGCAAACGTAGAAACCATGTTTTACACAAGAGAAAAACCTTGGCACGGCCTGGGAACAATGGTATTAGAAGCCCCATCTTCAAGCGAGGCTTTAAAAGCGGCCGGTCTTGGCTGGAACGTGATTCAGAAGAGGCTTGAGACAGAGGATGGTATCCCGGTGCCAGGCTATAAGGCCAATATCTAGGAAGAGGATGATCGGATTCCTGGTGGCGTTACTGATCGCCATAAGGTTGTCCAGAAGGAAGACGCCTTCGCCTTTACAGATTCCCTGTTAGGCGAGGGCGTTATTTATAATGTGGCCGGGGGCCTGCAAGAAAAATTTATTCTATTTATAAGAATGTAGATGGAAACACCCGGATGGATAGGGTATTTGTATAGCGGAATAAAAAGAATGATACAAAAATGGAATAGGATTTGCTTACAATGCATAAGATAATCATGATATAATTATATCATAAAAAAGATATAAGAGGTAAAGAAGGATGATTATAAAGGCATCGGCGGCACTCCGCAATGAATATTCAACAATTTCAAAGCTGGCAAGGGAAACCAAGGAGCCGATTTATATAACGAAGAATGGAGAAGGCGATATGGTATTAATGAGCGTAGAGGCCTTTGAAAAGCGGGAACAAATGCTAAATCTGCGTGCAAAGGTTTTGCAAGCCGAGCAGGAACGGGTAGATGGAGCTAAAACCCGAGGCATTGCAGAGGCCAGGAAGGAACTCAGGGAGAGAATGAATGACATATAAGGTTGAAATTCTTCCAACAGCTTGGGAAGACTTAAAGCAGATTGAGGACTATTACCTTGTTGAGTTTGGAGCGGAATCTGCGTTAAAGGTCAGTGACGCAATCCTGAACGCTTTGGAACGCTTGGAAGAATTTCCGGACTCTGGGTCCAGGACACCGGATGAATGGCTGAATCGGCAGGGATACCACAAGGTTATCTGTGGAAAGTTTGTTTCCATTTATCACAAGGTGAATGGGAGTGTATTTATTTATCATATCGCCAATATCCAAACAGAGTATACAAAGCTATTCTATTCAGATCAAGAGGTATAATGAATGGAATGGAGAGGCTTTGAAAACGGCCGGGGCCTTGAAGGGAAAATTTTTTCGTAAGAATGGTAGATGATAATTATATCGCAAAAAGATATAAGAAGCGAAGATGGATGATTACAAAGACATCGGTGTTGCTCCGCAATGAATATTCCACGCTTTCAAAGCTGGTGAGGGAAGCAAAGGAACCTATTTATATAACGAAGATTAAAAGTAGCTGTTTTACAGGACGGGAGATACCAAACTACATCGTTTGATTAAATGCTTGCGGAGAGATTGAGAGATCTCTCTGTTTTTGGAAACGAATCGGGTTTTTATGCTGATAACTTGCTATTGGGGCAGTTCAATGTTAAAATCAAATTATATCAGTGGAATGATACATTGGCCGGCAGGCTGCATTCTTGCCTGAAAGTACAGTTTTTGGAAAGGAGCGTAAACTGTATGCGAAAAAATTTGATGCTCCCTGTGGGAATTGAAAGTTTTGAAGAAATTCGTAAAAACAAATTTTACTATATTGATAAGACCGAACTGATCGAACAGCTGCTGCAAGGCTGGGGAAAGGTGAATCTGTTTACCAGACCACGCCGGTTTGGAAAAACTTTGAATATGAGTATGCTGAAAAGCTTTTTTGAAATTGGAATGGAACCATCGCTTTTTGATGGACTTTCTATTTCGCAAAAAGAAGAGCTGTGTGAAATGCATATGGGTAAGTATCCGGTGATATTCCTTTCACTCAAAGATGTTGGCGCATTATCTTATGAGGACGCGGTGGATGCGTTAGTACAGATTATCGGAAGCGAAGCAGGACGTTTCCCTTTTTTGCTGAACAGCGGGAAATTGTCAGAAACTGAGAAAGAACAGTATCGGGGATTTACAATAATACGGGATGGGAAATATTGGATGGACGGGGGATTTTTGGTTTCATCTTTGAAAGTTTTATCCAGACTGTTGTTTAAACATTATGACCAGAAGGTAATTATCCTGATTGATGAATACGATGTTCCGCTTGATAAGGCGTTCCAGCATGGCTACTATAAAGAAATGGTGTCGTTGATTCGTGGTTTATTCGGACAAGCGCTGAAAACCAATGATTACCTGCAATTTGCGGTGCTGACGGGATGCCTGCGTGTATCGAAGGAAAGCATTTTTACAGGACTAAATAATTTTAAAGTTTTTTCTTCGGATGATATCCGTTATGATGAAGAATTTGGTTTTACGGATGCAGAGGTTCAGAAAATATTAGAGGACTATAATCTGGGGGAACATTTTTCCGAAGTAAAGGATTGGTATGACGGATATCGTTTCGGAGATGCTGATATTTATTGTCCCTGGGATGTGATCAATTATTTAGACGACCTGGTAGCTGACCCGAAAGCATCTCCGAAGGCTTATTGGATTAACAGTAGTGGGAATGATCTGGTAAAGAGGTTTGTTGATAAGGCAGACCAGACTACGAAAAATGAGATTGAGCAGTTAATTGCAGGAGAAGCTGTTGAGAAAAGGGTCCGGCTGGACCTGACATATAATGAAATTGACAATAGTATCGACAATGTTTGGAGTGTTTTGTTTACAACAGGCTATCTCACACAGGCCGGGAGACCGGAATCCGGGGTTTTTAAATTGATTATCCCAAACAGGGAGGTACGGGAGGTTTTTGTTTACCAGATTCAGCAGTGGTTTGACCAGTCCGTTGCAAAAGATGTTAATGCAGTCAATGGGCTTTATCATAGTTTTATCTGTGGACAGGCGGAGGAGATTCAGAAACAACTGACACAAATATTGGGGCAGACAATCAGCATTCTGGATACAAAGGCACGAGATGAAGAGAAAGAAAGCTTTTATCACGGAATGCTGTTAGGACTTTTACGCCATTACAGAAACTGGTCTGTGAAGTCAAATATGGAATCTGGCGATGGCTTTGCGGATATTATCATAAAGCCGGAAGATCCCGATGCAGGAATCATTATTGAACTGAAATATGCCCGTACTTTTACGGAGCTGGATAAGGCATGTGAAAAGGCTGTAACACAAATCAGAGATCGCAGATATGATGAAGTGCTGCGGGAAGACGGACGAAATGACATCCTGATATATGGGATTGCGTTTTGCAAGAAGCGCTGCAAGGTAGTGGTTGAGGAAATGTAAGACATTGATAATGGGATAGCCTGGCTAATGAAAGGGCTGTCTGAACGGTTACGTCATGTAAAATATGACTGTGTCAGATGCTTAAGCAGGAATTGATATTTCTGATTTCCCCGTGTATAATATCTATAAGAGGAAGATGATTTCACGCATCTCTGGAAAGGGGGACTACAAAATGCCATCGCCAAAAGAAAAGTCCTATACGTCAGAGGATTATTGGAACCTTCCAGAAGGGGAAAGGGCGGAGTTAATCGACGGGCAGCTTTATTCCATGGCTTTGCCAGGCAGGATGCATCAGAAGATTATTATGGAGCTGTCGGCTGCTTTGCATGATTATATTCGGACTCAGGATGGGGTATGTGAGGTTTATCCGGCTCCTTTTGCTGTGAATCTGGATGCCAAAGACAGGGATTGGGTAGAACCGGATATTTCTGTTATTTGTGATACAAACAAATTGACAGATCGGGGCTGCTCGGGGGCACCGGATTTTATTATTGAAGTAATATCTCCCAGCACCCAGGGACTGGATTATCTTAGAAAGCTTCTGCTCTATCAAAAGAGCGGTGTGCGGGAATATTGGATTGTAAATCCGATTACTCGGAATGTAAATATTTATACGTTTTATAATAATAATTCTGCTTCTTATTCTTTCGGGGATTCCATTCCTGTGGGTATATATGGTGGAAGACTTTCCATCTGTATTGCAGAATTGCTGAATTAAAATTGCATAATTAAAAAATTTTAAACATATATTATTTCCCTGAATACGACCCCCAAATCAATTCGAGGAGGTAATATTATGTCAGCAAACGTAGAAACCATGTTTTACACAAGAGGAAAGCCCTGGCACGGCCTGGGAACAATGGTATTTATACTTATAGTAAAAGAGGTGGGGTATCAATGTCAGCAAGGGAACAGACGATTGCAAGATTATATGGACTTTTAGAGTTGCAGAAGAAGGTTGAAGAACTCTTTGGAATAAGTGGCTACAATGTTTTTGTTTTTGGCAGCTATGTGACAACGGGATATACAGAAGGACAGAGTGATATTGATATTGCCATTTACGCGGAAGATTTCAATTTATATAAACGATTGTCTTTATATCTGGAAGCTTTTTTTTATGCACAGGGAACCAAGAGTGATATCTTTTTTATTGATACGACGACGGCCGCTCCTTTTTATTGTGCACCATTAAAATCGCAGATTCAATTTACCGATTATTTTCCAGAGAAGTTAATTGCTTTTCAGAAGTGCTGTCAAGAGAAATTGAATGAAGCCAGAGAAAGGACTGCAACATGAAATTCAGCGAAGATGTTCTTAAAACACTGAATATGGAACTGGAGATTGAAAGGGAACCGGTTAATGTTATGAAGGTGAGTGAAATGCTGGCATTTCTCAAGGAACGCGCAGAGAGAATTACCAGCAAAATTGATAAATTTATACAGACGAAAGATGCAGATGTTCAACTCGATTGTATTGATATCGTAACGGCAAAATTAAATGACTTTGTTCAGGTATTTAAAGACCTGATAACTTTCATGAGAAAAGAGGAAGAAACCCATAAGAATGGAGAATCGCTTAGGTATTGTATGAGTAGTTATGATACATTTGGGTTTCAGCAGTCGGATGTAGAAAAAGAGTTCCTTCGGGAATTGTTACTACGCAATGAAATTACACATGATTATTTTAACAGGGAAATACACCAGAAAAAACTTATCAATCTTATGGAAAATTGTAGCAGCGGTTCTTTAGATGTGTATTATAATTTGGAAAAATACTGTAATGAACATAATTTTTTGAATAAATTTATCAATAAGGGTAATTTTAAAAAGAAATGATGGATGGCTCTGTGGCATAAACCATAGAGCTGTTTTGTGTCAGGAGATCTTAGCTACCCGGAGTGATTCAAGGATTCATTCCTGTGGGTAGATATGGTGGAAGACTTTCCATCCGTATTGCAGAATTGCTGAATTAAAATTGTATAATTAAAAAATTTTAAATATATATTATTTCCCTGAATACCAATAACCAAATCAATTCAAGGAGGTAATATTATGTCAGCAAACGTAGAAACCATGTTTTACACAAGAGAAAAACCCTGGCACGGCCTGGGAACAATGGTACTGGAGGCCCCGTCTTCAAAGGAGGCCTTGAAAGCGGCCGGCCTTGACTGGAACGTGATTCAGAAGAGGCTTGAGACAGAGGACGGTATCCCGGTGCCGGGCTATAAGGCCAATATCCGGGATACCGATAATCAGATTCTCGGTGTCGTTACTGATCGCTATAAGGTTGTCCAGAATGAAGATGCCTTCGCCTTTACAGATTCCCTGTTAGGCGAGGGCGTTACTTATGAGACAGCCGGAGCTTTACAGGGCGGGCGCCGGATCTGGCTCCTTGCAAAGCTTCCGCAGCGTTATATCATTTCCGGGGATGAAATTACGCCATATCTGGTATTTATGAGCAGCCATGACGGAACCGGAGCCATTAAAGCAGCAATGACTCCTATCCGGGTGGTGTGTCAGAACACGCTTAATCTGGCTCTTTCTACGGCTAAGAGAAGCTGGGCTACGAATCATGTCGGAGATATTAGGGGGAAGCTGGAGGATGCCCGCGATACGCTTTTATATGCCGATAAGTATATGTCAGAGCTTGGGAAAACGATTGATGTTATGAATCGTCAGAAGCTATCGGACAAACAGGTCTATGAGTATATAGACGCCCTCTTTCCTCCGCTAGATGATGCCACAAAACAGCAGAGAAAGAACCTGCTTCGATTAAAGGATGAAGTGAAAACCCGATATTATGATGCACCGGATTTGAAGCATGTTGGTAAAAATGCATACCGCTTTATTAATGCAGTGTCGGATTTTGCCACACATGCAAAGCCGTTAAAGGAACGGGCCGGTTACAGGGAAAACCTGTTTGCAAGGACAGTAGATGGAAATGTTCTGATTGACAGGGCATACAATCTGGTGAGGGCAGCATGATATCCGGACAGGGAACCTGTTGATTTGCTGCTTGAGGTATTCCTTTCATCATGTTATGATAATGCCAGAAGAATGCTTATGGAAAGGAGATATGGATATGCCGTTGTCTGAAAAAAAGCAGTATACCTCAGAGGACTACTGGAATTTACCGGAAGGTGAGAGGGCTGAACTGATTCGGGGACAGCTATACGCCATGGCGCCGCCTTCTTTGATGCATCAGAAAATTTCTGTCCAGTTATGTAAGAGCATTGCACAGTATTTGGATACGAAGAAGGGAGCCTGCCAGGTTTTTGCTGCTCCTTTGGCGGTGAATCTGGATACTCTGGAGGAGACTTATGTGGAGCCGGATGTTCTGATTGTCTGCGACCCTTCTAAATTAGAAGAGCGTGGGATAAAGGGCGCTCCGGATTTCATTGCAGAAATTGTTTCTCCATCCAGCAGGAAAATGGATTATGTTATAAAAGCAAATCTATACCTGGAGGCAGGGGTACGGGAATACTGGATTATAGATCCTGTTAAAAAATGTACGACGATTTATCATTTTGAAGAAGATGCGGCGCCGACCATCCTCCCATTTTCAACGCCGGTGGCTGTAAGAATTTATGGTGATCTGATCATCAATATAGATTCGCTTTTATGACAACGGAAACTCAAGCAGCCATAAGAGCGAAAAGTAACGTATATAGAAAGAGAGAACGCAAACCTGAAAATAGGAGCTGTGTTCTCTCTTTTTATTCACACGGGTAAAAAAGTATATGCTGCTTATGAATTGCAATCAGGCCAATCAATGGAGGTTTCCGCTCCGGAATACCGTTTCCCATATTACTGGAATCATGGTTTCCTGGTATAGGAATATTCAGCTATGATTATAAACAGGGAATGAAACTATAAAAAGACTTTGCAGGAAAGTGTTATTGAATAATAGAAGTTTTTTCGATATAATAATATCAGATGCGAAAATACACGCGATATGGATTTAGAAAGAAAAGGGAGCAGGATGAAATCACAGGATAGGGACTATGCAATTGCATATCAAAATAAAGATATTGTTTCCAAACTTTTTGGAGAGCAGATGAAGGGAAAGCCATTATCTTTATTGGGACTCAGAACGGACTTAAAAGTGGTTGACGTCAGACCAACCAATCTCCCAGTCGTCCAGGCAAAGGAGCTGAGAATGGATAATCTGTTTGAGCTGGAAGACGGAAGTGTGGCGATTCTGGACTATGAGAGCGAGTATAAAAAAACAAATTTTACCAAGTACGGGCGTTATATTATGGATGTGATTGACCGGTATCTGAGAGAGAATCAGGAACCGGATATCCATATGATGGTATTGTATACAGCGGATATTGAGCGGTCAAAGACCGTGCTCGGCCGGACCGCCTGCAGCATACAGGTAGAAGCCTGTTACTTATCAGGCGTTTCTTCGGAGGAATGGCTGGAACAGATCAGGAAGTGCATTGACGAAAATATAATCACTGATGAGGTGCTTATGCACTTAGTGCTCCTTCCATTGACCTATAAAGGGGAAGAAAAGAAGCAGGAAGCAATCCGGGAATGTGTAAACCTGGCAAGGCAGATACCAGATAAGAGTCAGGAGAGCTTTGCTTTGGCGGGAATCTTAAGCTTTACGGACAAAGTAATCAGCGAGGAAACAAGGCAATATATCAAGGAGGTGATTGGATTGACACAGGTTGGAAAGATGTTGATAGATGAAGGACGACAGGAAGGACGGCAGGAAGGACGACAGGAAGGACGGCAGGAAGCGGATAGAAAGGCTGCCAGAAACATGTTAAAAAGGGGAGATTCACCCGAGGCGATCGCCGAGGTTTTGGAACTGCCAATAGAGACAATCAAAGCATGGGAGCGGGAAATCCATGCAGTCGTATAAGGAGCTCATACTCCAATGAGTTATCGCAGGATGCCATTCATATGCAAGATACGGTTGCAGTCCCTGTGGCCGGAATCTTTTCTCTTGTATATTGTGGTTATTTTGCAACGCCCAGTGTAAGCTTTTTAATCTCCTGTCCATTAACCAGGTGTGAATGGACAGGGGATTTTTTTGATTTTTCCTTGTTTTATCAGAGCTTTGCGGGTACATTGGCAGGCTGTAATTCTTTTTGAATCCAGCTATTGAATATTCCGGTCTCGAAGTCCATACTGTCCGGTAATCAGGAAGCCAATTGGCAATTACACAGGTTATAAGAAATCTGCCAATGTAAAGCCGGCATATGCCCCGTAAAGCAGCTCTGAGCTTGACACTCGCTCAATTTCTTATGCGGTCCGTCCAGTGCATGAGCAGGAAACATCTTTCTACACCCAACGCGGGAAGGAGGGCGAGTATGCAGGAGGAGAACAAAAGACAGGAAAGGGGGTACAGTTTATATATGAAAGAGCAGGTTAGCATTGTTCACCTGGAGCTGGTACGGGAGGAGCGATACCTCTATGGAATGAAGTGTTTTACCGGCCCTGGGGAGGCTGCTAAGATGGTAGAGCCACTGTTTTCCCATGCGGACCGGGAAATGGTTGTAGTGGTATCCCTGGATACCCGGTTAAAACCAGTGGCCTGCGAAGTCGTGGCCATTGGTGGGCTGTCCGACTGTGCAGTGGATATCAGGAACCTTTTTAAACATGCCATTTTAATGAATGCGGCCAGTATCCTATGTTTTCACAATCATCCCTCCGGGGATGCAATACCCAGCAAAGAAGATATTACAATAACCGAACGTATGATGGAGGCGGGAGAAATTTTAGGGATTCCCCTGACTGATCATATTATTATCGGTGATGCCTGTTATTACAGCTTAATAGAACGGGGAGATGTAAAAAGGACTTCGTGGAAGGGAGGCGATTAGAATGCCGGTTATTAAAGTTATCATCTACATTATTTTAGGGAAAAAATAATCCATGGGTTTCCGCTTTTGCGGGTTGTAAGAATGGAAATGCCGGATTTATGCCCCCAATAGGGGAGGTCTTGAGAAAGGAGAAATTCTATGTATGATAAAATATCAACAGCAGAACTTACGAGAACAGAGTGGCTGAGGCTCAGAAAAACCGGGATTGGTGGTTCGGATGCCGGAGCGATCTGCGGCCTGAACCCGTATAGCAGCCCGATGGCTGTTTATCGGGATAAGACCTCGGAGGAAATTAATGAGGATGATAATGAGGCTATGCGTCAGGGCCGGGAGCTTGAGGAATATGTGGCCAGAAGGTTTTGTGAGGCCACTGGAAAGAAGGTCAGGCGGGCTAAGATGATGTTCCGGGATAAGGAGTGCCCCTGGATGATTGCGGATATTGACCGGGCAGTTGTCGGAGAGGATGCCATTTTAGAGTGCAAGACCACGAATGCGTTTGGCGCGGATAAATGGAAGGATGGACATATACCGGAGCATTATCTCATCCAGTGTTACCATTATCTTGCCGTTACGGGAAAGAAAGCCTGCTACATTGCGGTCGTAATCCTGGGGATTGGTTTTCTGTACCAGAAAATTGAAAGGGAAGAAGAAATTATAAGGGATTTGCGGAAAGTGGAGGCAGACTTCTGGAATGAGCATGTAGTCCCGAAAGTGATGCCAACGCCGGACGGCTCAAAGGCCTGCGACGAGGTATTGGAGCAGTATTTTGGAAAGTCCAGAAAGGGGAGCGAAATCCTGCTGGTTGGGTTTGATGAGAAATTAAAACGGCATGAAGAGCTGGCAGAGCTTTCAAAACAACTGGAGACGGAGAAAAAGCAGATTGAACAGGAGCTTAAGCTCTATATGCAGGACAATGAACGGGCAGTCAGTGATGGGTTCCGGGTGAGTTGGGTGCCGGTGGACAGTTCAAGGATTGACACGGCAAGATTAAAGGAGGAGCGGCCGGAAGTGTATAAGCAGTTTTTGAAGGTCAGTTCTTCCAGACGTTTTCAGATCAGGGCGGCATAAAATATCTTTGGAAAAACTGATTGAAGACTATCATAAGATTGGATATAATAAGAATTAAGAAAGAGGGTGATGAAGGTGCCGGAGAAGATGGCTGATCTGTTGAAGCAGTACGCTGAAAAAATACATCATATCTATGGAAAATCATTAGCTGCTGTGATTTTATATGGTTCTTATGCCAGAGGCGATTATACATCGGATTCCGATGTGGACATTATGATCCTGGTAAATTTATCAGAGGAAGAAATACAGAAGAGTCGTTATCAGATATCCGATGTCACCTATGACTTTAATATGGAACATGATCTGATGATTATGCCGATTGTAAAAGCGGCGGAACATTTCCGGTACTGGCTTCCGGTATATCCTTTCTATCAGAATGTTGAGAGGGAAGGAGTGAAGCTGTATGTCGCGTGATGATATAGAAAATCGTGCATTTGAATTGGCTGAGTACCGGCTGCAGGTTGCCAGGGAAGACTTAGAGGTTGCCAAGGATAATTTTGGAAGGGATTATTTCCGGGCGGCGAACAATCGTGCATATTATTTCTATTTACCATTCCATAACGGCGGTATTGGCCTTAGAAGGAAAGGCTTTTAAACGGCATAAGGACACCCTGGCATATTTCAATAAGGAATATATCAGAACAGAAATTTTTCCAAGGGAGTTGGGACATCAGATCAGCGTGGCGGAGGAAGTAAGACATTCCAGCGATTATGATGAATTTTATATTGCTTCTAAGGAGGAGAGCGCGAAACAGATAAAATGTGCTGACAGTCTCATGCAAGTCGTTGAACAATATATATTGAGGAGAAAATAAGGAAGCTGAGGAGGAGTACCGATCAAAAGGTACTCCTTATTTTTGTGCAAATTTTATGCTCCATATGAGGGAAACCAAATGAAAGTTCAAATAACAAAGGCATGCAGGGAGGATATCCTGCTTGCAGAAGTAGCAAAGGAAACTTTCCTTAGCAGGAAGAAAGGAGCCAATGAAAAATGAGTGTAGATGTAAAAAGTGAACTGGCAAAGAAAGCGGCTGGAACGGCCGGGGCGGTAAGGCTTACGAAGAATATGAAAATTCCGGATATGGTGCGGGCATTGGAGCCGGAGATCAGACGGGCCCTGCCATCGGTGCTGACTCCGGAACGTTTTACACGGATGGCTTTATCTGCCATCAATAATACGCCGGCCCTGGCGGAATGCAGCCCGATGAGTTTTATCGCCGCTTTAATGAATGCGGCGCAGCTGGGCCTGGAACCGAATACCCCTCTTGGACAGGCGTACCTCATTCCCTATAAAAACAATAAAGCAGGGGTTGTGGAGTGCCAGTTTCAACTGGGATATAAGGGTTTAATCCATCTGGCATATCGTACCGGCCAGGTACAGATGATTCAGGCCCATGTTGTCAGGGAATATGACCAGTTTGAATATCAGTATGGGCTGGATTCCAGGCTTATCCATCGTCCGGAATACGGAACGGAAGAGGAGAGGGGGAACATCACCTTTATCTATGGACTTTATAAGTTAGCTAATGGCGGCTATGGGTTCGAGGTCTCCAATAAGGCGGAGATGGATGCCTTCGCAGCCCGGTATTCCAGGGCATTTGAGAGCGGATATACACCGTGGAAAACCAGTTATGAAGAAATGGCTAAGAAAACAGTACTGAAACGCGCCTTAAAGTATGCGCCGGTTTCCGCTGATTTTCAGAGGGCGCTCTCTGCGGATGAGAGCATCAAAACGGAGATTTCCGTGGATATGAGTGAGGTGCAGAATACATATGCCCTGGAGGAGACAGATGAGGGGGCGGCATAGATATGACTTCAAAGGAATTATGGGAAGAGACAATCTTACAAAGGATTGATGAGTTATTGAGTGGCGATGCGGATTCTGACAAAGATCCGGAAGAGAAGCTGCGTCAGTTTTGCAATGGGTTGGACCCCATCCAAAAGGACAGGCTGACGGTATTACTTGATGCTTTGGAAAGCTGGAAGTTCGGACAGTACCGGAGGATTTATTGTGGAGCCTTCCGGGACGGCCATCGGTGGAGAAAACCGGAAGCAGAGAAAAAGGAGAAGGCGGATTCCGAATTTGCGGAGGCAGTGATGGCGGAACGGATCAAGGGTCTGATTGTCAGAAAACTAAGCGTGGAAGATGATACCGTGCTGGATGAAGGGGAGGCGGTCATAGAAAGCCTGCCGGAAGACAGGAAAAAGAAACTGGAACGGTATCTGGATCTTTTGATAGAACAGGGGGCCGAAGATGAAAGGAATATTTATAAAGGCGGCCTGAAGGATGGAATCCGGCTGATGTGGCGGGTGCTAAGCTGCCAGCCGGAGGACGGAGAAAGGAAAGATACCGAAACTCTGAAATAAGAAGAAAAGGAGAAGAATGCTATGACATATGAAGAGTTTGTAGAGGGTTTAAAAGAGGAATTGGAAAAGCTGCTGGGAGAGGGCTGCCAGATACGGCGGGAGACACTCCAAAAGAATAATGGGATACCATGTGACAGCCTGATCTTAACGAGTCCGGAGTGGAAAGCAGGGCCGGTTCTCTACCTGGGAGAATTGTATCAGGGATTTTGTGCCGGACAATCGGTAAAGGAATTATGTGAGGAAATAGAGAAACATCTCAGGGTGGATTTGAAAGCGGCGCCAGAAGAAATCATACAGGGGATTCCTGACTTTTCCAGGATAAAAGGACGGATTATGTTCCGTCTGGTCCATGCAAAGAAGAATCAGGAACGGCTGCGTTCCATGGTACATTGCCCCTTCCTTGACCTGACGATGGAGTTTTGCATTTTCAAAGAAGGAGAAGAAGGAGAAATGTTCTATGTTACATTGCCGGAAAAACTCATGAAAAAATGGGGCGTGGATATGGAGGAGCTTTCCAACCAGGCGTTAAAAAATATGAAAAAGCAGTTTCCTGCGGAGGTTATGTCCATAGAAGAAGCGATTATGGGAGAAGACATCAACAAAGGGGGAGCAGAATTCGATTCCTCCAGGACACTTTATATTCTTTCAAATAAGAAAAGAATGTATGGGGCCGGGTGTATTTTATATGAAGGAGTTTTAAAAGAGTTTTCGGATCAATTTAAGAAAGATATTTTAATCCTTCCGAGCAGTGTGCATGAAATGCTTTTGATTCCGGATGAGGGGGTTTTAAAGGTAGCAGAGTTGGAAGAGATGGTTGAGAGCATAAACAGGACTGTGGTATCTCCGAAAGAAGTTCTTTCCGGGAAAGTATACCGGTATTGCAGGACATCAGGAAAGATTGAATTTGCAGATGGGTCCTATGTATATGGGGAGGCGGTATGATGACGGGTTTGGCAAAAAGTATTTTTGATGTATTTTCAGAAAAAAACAGCTTCACGCTAAAAGAGGCATATCAGGCAGCGTCAGGCAGGCCTAAAACAACGGTACGTGCCAGGATTTATGAGAATCTGGGGATTCTCTTTAAACGGGTAGGGAACGGTGTTTATGCAGCTATCAGTGGGGGACAGGAGTGTGTCCTCATAGAAGGGGATGGGAGAGATTTGAGTATGCTTAAGGATGAGAGTATTGACTGCATTATCACGGACCATCCCTGGCTTGATAAAGCATCCAATGTGGGAGGGAACCGCTCCTTTGCTGACTATGAATGCTTTGTCTATGAGAAGAGGGACTTTATGGAAAAGGCGCGGGTATTAAAGCCCGGAGCCTTTCTTGCGGAGTTCCTGCCGGCAGAGAACGAAAATAACTATAAGCAGCTCTATGAGATCAAGCGGATGGCAGAGGAATGCGGACTGGACTACTATTGCAAGGTATCCTGGAAGAAGGGGGCCTTTGTCAGTAATACCGGAAGAAAGGCAAAGAATACCCAGGACATCATGATTTTCACGAAGGGAAAGGCCAGAAAAATGCGGCTGGATGTGAAACGGACGAAGGCCGCCGGGGAAGCCTGTTACATGAGCGGGACGGCCGGGATGATTCCTGCGATGTTTGATGTGGAGCCGGTGCCTAAAGTTAAGAAGATTCATCAAAGTGAGCTGCCAGTTCCTTTATGTGAGCAGCTTTTGGAATTTCTTACACTGGAAGGAGAAGTGATTTTAGATCAGTATGCCGGGAGCGGGGCTGTTGGCGTGGCGGCTTTAAAGAAGAAGCGTCGCTGCATTTTAATTGAGAAGGCCCATGAATATGTGGAGAAGATACGAAATCGTATGGAAGGAGAGATTTTGGAAAGTCAGGTAGCATGACATATTGATAAAAATGAAAAGAGAACGAAAGGATGAATGAAATGGATAAAAATTGAAAAGTAAATATGGTTCCTTTGTTTGGAATAGTTTAGGGGGGTGAAAGGGGCAGCCTTAAAAGCGCTGTTCCTTTCATTATCAGAGGAAAGAGGGAGAATAATATTTAACTTGAATGATTCTGGCAGAAAAGTTATAATATAGATAGGAAAAACATGAGTCCCTCAAAGATGTTTGAAAATTAGAATAACAAGGAGTATATAATGCCAGAAATATCACTGTTTTATGGGATACGCGTTACCATGTATTATGAGGACCACAATCCGCCACACTTTCATGCGGAATATAATGGGAATAAAGCACTAATAGATATTATTGACGCCAGGGTCATAAAAGGGGCATTACCTTCAAGACAGTTAAAGCTAATATTGGCATGGTGCGTAATCCACCAGGACGAACTGATGCAGGACTGGGAGCTTTCTAAAGGCGGTCTTCCACTAAACAAAATCAATCCACTAATTTAGAGAGGTGATATTATGTTTCATAGTGTGGTTCAGGTTATCCCATATGAAGACTATAAAGTCTATGTATATTTTGAAGATGGAAAAATTGTTTGTTATGATGCCAAACCTCTGCTTGCAAAAAAAGTATTTGAGCCATTGAAAGATCTGGATTTTTTTATGAATGCGTGCACTATTTTGAATGATACATTGGCATGGGATATATCGGGAGACAGAGATACAACCCGGTGTTTGGATATAGACCCGGATATGCTTTATGAATTAGATCAGGCAATTGAAAAAATTGCATAGAATAATTCGCAGTGATTCTGTAAAAAGCCAGAGAGCAGGCAGAAGCTTATAATTGCTGGACAATGGGAGAAATGAAGGTTAGAGTATCTTTTTGTGTGAGATATGATTAAATGTGAGGGTAATAAGTCCGGGAAAGGCTTATTACCCTTTTTAGAACAATCTTTATAGGGTATGCCCCTGCATTATGCCGGAGCGAAAGAGGGATAAATTGTGCTTTGTTGCATGAAACGCAATGGAAAGGTTTTTCTTTTGTTTGACAGTATGTTATAATTGATTTGTTGGAAAAGGAGGAGATGATTTTGATGCCGGGATTCATGAAAAATGAAATCGAGTTGGAACGGGATGTACAAAAGCAACTGGCTGCCTGGAAAGAAAAGAGACATCAAACTGTGCTCCAAGTAGAAGGCCCCAGACAGGTTGGGAAGACACATGAGGTAAAAAAGTTCGCATATATGCACTACGATAGAGTTATCTATGTCAACTTGGTTCGGGACGAATTTGGCTTTGAAGATTTGCTCCCAGAGAAAGACTTCATGACAAAATATTGCAGGGAGGCGGGGCTTGAGCCGTACTGCGATAATGAGAATACGATATTGGTGATTGATGAGATCCAAGAGAGTCAGGTGGTATATAACTCGATCCGTGATATACGGGAGAGGCTTGCTTGTGATATTTTGGTGAGCGGCAGTTATCTGGCCAGAACTGTAAACTCAAAGGACTTTTTCTTACCAGCGGGAATTGCCTATATTCGTATGTCCCCATTATCATTCAGAGAATTTTGCCGGGCGCTTGATTTGGAAGAGTGTTTATTGAAAATTTGTCCTTATGGGGGAGCCGACGCAGAGTCTTACGAGAAATTGGAGAATGCGTATCAGGTATACCGTCATATTGGCGGGTATCCTCAAGTGGTGACTACTTACATTAAGAACAGAAGTGAATCGGATTGTATGGAAATCCTGGGTGATCTGATACGAACCTTCACAGCAGAGTCAAGCCGCTTCTTTTCCAACAGCATGGCACTGAGTATATTCAATGAAGTGTATAAGGCGGTGCTTGTGCAGATGGCAGAGGAGAAGAAAGGGACAGGGAAGACATTTCTGGAATTTGTCACAAACTTCGTAAAGGATTCTGTAAAAGAACCTGTCAGCCGAAATGAGGTCCGAATGGCTTCATCATGGCTGTTTTATTCGGGGATTATTGGATATTGCGACTTATATAATAATGGAGATATAACAGATGTTGTAAGTAACCGTAGGGCGTATTTTGCGGATACGGGAATCGCAAATTATATCTCTAATTTGGTGACAGTACCAAAGAGTTCTGTGGAAGGAATGCTTACAGAGACATTCGCTTATGTAGAGCTAAATCGGCTCTATCAGGAACCGGTTGGAATAAAAGAAGTTCGAGGAGACAAGCCTTGCTTCTCTATCTGCGGGGATTACGAGCTGGATTTTGTGGTTGTCAATCATAATGATGCCAGGATTGGCGTTGAAGTGAAGACTGGCAATAACCGGGCGAGATCATTGGAGTATTTTAGAGAAAAAGGCCTGATTGATAAGGCATATAAGGCAATACCGGCCAAAGGAAGTGTTGGAGATAAGTATGCAACGATTCCGGTTTACTTGGTAGGGAGAAAAGACTTGTATAAAAGTTGTCAGGCAAATGCGCTTATAGAAACCAGAGCTCTCCAATAGGACTCTTGGTGTGTTTTTGGAGTGTGTACATTATGTCCATCGACTGAAAAAATATGATAGATACAAAATCTTTTGGGAACAGTTGGACACTTTTTGAGAGCTTATCAGCAAGATGATTCTTAGTAAAATGCTATTTAGGCGGTATAGATAAACGGGCTGGATAGAATTTCTGGAAGAATGCGGTGAACGAATAGAGGAAATAAAAGGGAAAGGGACATTACGCGGCTAGGAGGAGGCAAAATATATGTTTGATGAAAAGACAACATGGCTTTTTAAAAATTTTGAAGAACTTAAAAGCAGCTTGTGGGAACCAACAATAGTAAAAAGTGTGATCAAAGTATGCCGGGAGCGGGGCTGTTGGTGTGGCTGCTTTAAGGAAGAAGCACCGCTGCATTTTGATTGAGAAAGCCCATGAATATGTGGAGAAGATACGAAATCGTATGGAAGGGGGAATTTTAGCGGCATAAAATATTGATAAAAATGAGGAGGGGAGGGACGGGGAAATCACACGCAGGTATGCCATGAGACAAATGGGAGCAGGAGTAAACTGCTTTAAGTATCCGGTGAAAAAGTATCAGGAGACATGGAAACAGATGACCTGCTTGAACAATAATCTTATAGGAAATATAATATAAATAAGAAGGCAGGAGGTGAAAGGCAGGAAAGACAAAGACATTTTCAATATATCTGTTGGAGCAGTATACATTTTAAGGAAACGATTTGGATTGAGGCATTAAAAGTATTGGTAAAAATGCTTGATTGCAGAATAGTGTACCAATAGTGTACCAAAGAACCTGCGGGGGGCAAAAATGTAGATTTTATGAGGGTTCCCAGGTATGGTGTAACTGGTCTGCAACACCCTGATCACCAGTTCAAATCTGGTTGTCGCCTCTTGAGGAATCACAGAAATGTGGTTCCTTTTTTGTGCTCTGTAAAGATTAGGGAAAAGCATTTTGGCTATAAAAGAGAAACAGATATAGAGTTCAGTGGATTATATAGGAATTGAACTCTATACCTGTTTTGTTTTTCTGTTGGAGCCTGATAAGCAGTATGTTTTTTGCAAAGAAAAAGCGTTAACTCTCGGATGGTCAAATGGTATGTTTGTCAGCAAATATTATTTTACAAAATAGTTTTTCAGGTTTGCGTTTTCATCTATAAATGGCTCGATTTTCGGTGTTTTGCAGGTCATGAGGGTCGTGACGCCGGGGCCGTGACCAGAAAGAATACAGTCGCTGTGTACAACAACGCCAATTGTCACGGCGCCTGTGATATAATTGCGGCCAAAACGGGTATCAGCGTCCATGATGGCGACAATATCGCCGAAGCGAAGTTTATCAAGGCCATATTCAGCAGTGATTTTTTTGTCATGCAGCGTGATATCATAGTCCCCATAGTGGGAGTTGGAGGCACCGAGACCAGAGCCCATGATACAGCCCGGAACGATCTTTGCAACACCTACTTTAAGACAGCCATTTTCCTCAACAATGTTCATGGCCTTTAGGAGCTCAGGGCTGGTATTGCGAAGAAGGATTTCCGGATAATCAAGAAGCTTCATTCCCTGCCCCTGGGTCCGGATGTCGATCACATCGCCAATGGACATCTTCTCCATATCTTCATCGGAGAAATAGCAGAGCAGATGCTCACAGCCCCCATGCTTGCCGGTGACAAAACCGCGGGCACCTTTGGCATCCCCGGAATGGACGATAACCTCATTTCCAATACAGGAAAGTCCCTGAACCGCCGCATTGTAGTCATCATTCTCATTACGGACGGTTACGCCGGGCTCTAAATGATCCGCTGCCCAGCCAACACAGCAGTCGCCGATATGTGCATTATAGGTAATACCGCCGGTTGCGGGCAAAGTATAGGGCTCACCGTCAATGGTGTGGCGGTATGCCTCGCTCCCTTTTGAATGGCGGATCTGGCCCTGGGTGAGAAGTTTGGGAAGAACGTCATAGTTGGTGTTTAGCATAAATTGAATTCTCCTTTGCAAATGATATTTCCTTTATTCTAGCACGGAATCAAGACGTTGAAAACAGTCCGCATGGGACTTTTTGTAAACCTCTCACACTATGACTGATCACCACGCTGATTAGTCATGAGCCGGTGCGGTTATGGGGGCAAAGCATATGCCCCATCGCCGCCAGACAATCTGGAATGGGCATATGCATATGCAGTTACGTTCACAAGGCGCCTGTGAACGGTAATAAGTGCAAAATACGGTTAGGATAAATAGAGAAGAGATATGGCATTGCAGAAATTTTTCTGCTATAATGGACAAGGCAGGTTGGAAATTAAGTGACTGGAAGGAAGACAAAACATGGAAAACAAGAATGCAATGCAGCCAGAGAAACAGGCAGCCATGCGGATTTTAAGCGGGGCCGGGGAACTTTACGTGCTGATTTCACTATGTACGAAAATGCCATTCGTTATGTGTGATCCGGATACATTTGATGATGAAGTTTTTATATACGAGAAGGAAGAAGATATTAAAAGAGAAGGAAGAAGGTTTGTGGACCAAAAGATTCCACTGCAAGTAGCCAGGGTGGAGAAGAAGGATTTTTTAAATTTTTATGCAAACTTATTTACAATGGGAGTGAACTGCGTAGTTTTAAACGGCTATATGCCGGATATGTATAAGCTTCAGCTGAGTGATATGGTTAAGAAACCGGGGCAGAAGCTTCCCAACGGACAAATCTGGGTGGAAAATCCGGGGCTGCATCTGACCGCTATTTACTTTATGCAGGAAGTGAGAAGACAGAAGCTTTCAGAGCTTACCGATGAACTGAAAGAAATGCAGGAAGAGATTTTGACTGATTATGAAAAGGGAACTTATGTGGCGGCTTTCCATGAAAACAACGGAGTCCCGCTTCTGAAACAGAAAAATGGTGATGTGTTCCAGCCTGTTTTTACGGACATTCTGGAGTTTGGGAAGTTTAATAAGGATAACCAGTTTAAGGCCGTTATGGTGACTGCTGCCAGGGTTCCGGAGATTCTTGCAGGAGAGGCTAAGGGGGTTGTAATTAATCCCTTCGGAGTTAATCTCCAGCTTCCTATTACAAAACGGCCGGCGAGGAAGGAACAGGAAAAGCAGAAAACAGAATCTGAGGAGAAAGCATAAGAAAAGATAAAAATGGATAACGGAAGTGAGGATATGATATGAAAAATCTTCTGAAAAAGTTATTTCCTGTGGGAGCCGCGGTCTGGATTGCCGTTTCGGCGTTTCCATTCGGAAGTATAGCCGCCGAGAAAGAGGATACAGACCGCTTTGTGGAAGGAACTACAATCAACGGTGTGGAAGTGTCAGGAATGACAGCAGATGAGGCGAAGGCCCATATGGAAGCGTATTTTAAGGGGACATATACTTTAAAGGTCAGGGATCTGGACGGAACGCAGGAGTTGATTAGGGATACGGACATTGGATATTATCTTCAGGTCACGGGTGATTTGAATGCCGTATTGCAGAGAGAGAACGACGGAGGAAGAAAGACAGGGCCCGGGGAGGCCAACAGCTTCCGTGTGGAGGTAAATTCCGGATGTGATGAGGGCCTGCTGCGTCAGGCCATGGAAAATCTTACTTTTGTGAAGAACGCTACCCCCACCACGGATGCCCATATATCCGCTTATGAAGAAGGAAAGGCATTTACTATAATACCGGAGGTACAGGGAACGGAAATTGATGTAGACAAGCTGATGGCGGCTGCAAGGGAGGCCTTAGGCGAGCAGCGGTCTGTGCTGAGACTGGCTGACATCGACTGTCGGAAAACGATTCAGGTAACTTCACTGGATGATTCTCTGAATCGGCTGTGCGCCAGTCTGAACCAATTTAAAGACGTGAATATTACGTATGAGTTTGGAGAAAAACAGGAAGTCCTTCGGGGAACGGAGATTGCTCAGTGGATTAAGGGGACATCCGGATCCGAAATTCTTGTGGATGAGGCGAAGGTGGCAGAATATGTAAAGTTTCTGGCTGATACTTATGATACCTATGGGAAACCTATTTTGTTTCATGCTTCTTCAGGGAGGGAAGTGACGGTGCCCGGTGCCTATGGATGGCAGATTAATCAGGCAGAGGAGGTAAAAGCGCTGCTCGGGGCGATTCAGGGCTGTGAGAGCCAGACCAGGGAGCCTGTTTATTCCTGCACGGCAATCAGCAGGAACGGATACGATTTTGGAACAACATACGTCGAAGTGGACCTTACAGGACAACACCTGTACTTTTATGAAAATGGCGCCTGTATCCTGGATACGCCCTTCGTATCAGGAAATGTGTCCAAAGGATGGACGACTCCTCCGGGATTTTTTACTCTGTATTATAAACAGCGGGATAAAGTTCTAAGGGGGAAACAAAAGGCAGACGGAACATATGAATATGAAAGTCCGGTTTCTTATTGGATGCCTTTTAATGGCGGAATCGGGCTGCATGATGCCAGCTGGCGTTCAAAATTCGGGGGACAGATCTATCAGACTGGCGGTTCCCATGGCTGTATTAATCTTCCGCCCAGGGCGGCCGCTACGATTTATGAACATGTGTATACGGGAATTCCGATTATATGTTACAATTAAAAGAAAAGCCTCTGCGATTGGCAGCCGCAGAGGCCTTTCTTTTGGATCTGCCGGCTGGCAGACCCTGTGGTATATATTGAGGAATAAACTTGCCCGATTTGGCAAATTGGGCAGCGAAACCAGGTGACTATCTCTGAACACGTCCGGAGCCGTCGCCACCTGCCAGTTTATTTACTTCATCAACGGAAACCATGTTCATGTCTCCTTCAATGGAGTGCTTTAAGCAGGATGCGGCAACTGCAAACTCAATTGTGCTCTGAGCGTCGTAATCGCTTAAGCAGGCGTAAATTAATCCGCCGCCAAAGCTGTCGCCGCCGCCTACGCGGTCAACGATATGCATTTTATATTTTTTACTGAAATAGTAATTCGTTCCGTCATATAACATGGCGGACCAGTTGTTGTCGTTGGCGGAAAGAGATTCACGGAGTGTAATGGCGACCTTTGTAAATCCAAAACGGTCGGCAAGTTGTTTTGCAACATCCTTGTAGCCTTCATGGTTTACATTGCCGGCTGTAACATCTGTATTGGCCGCCTTAATTCCGAATACATCTGAGGCATCTTCTTCATTTGCGATACAAACATCGACATATTTGCAGAGTTCCCCCATAACCTCTCCTGCTTTTGCCTTACTCCACAGTTTATTTCTGTAATTTAAGTCACAGGAAACAGTAAGACCAAGTTCTTTTGCTTTCTTGCATGCTTCCAGGCAGATACCGGCGACGGTATCATTGAGGGCCGGGGTGATACCTGTGAAATGAAACCAGTCAGCGCCTTCAAAAATCTTTGCCCAGTCAAAGTCTTCCGGAGAAGCCTCGGAGATTGCAGAATGTGCGCGATCATAGATCACCTTGGATGGTCTCTGAGAAGCGCCCTTCTCTAAGAAATAGATACCAACCCGATCGCCGCCACGGGCGATTGCGGATGTGTCAACACCATATTTTCTTAATTCGTTGACAGCAGCCTGACCGATTTCATGTTTCGGAAGTTTTGTGACGAATACGGAATCAAAACCGTAGTTAGCAAGGGAAACAGAAACATTGGCCTCACCGCCGCCATAGGTTGCGCCAAATGTGTTCGCCTGTACAAAACGATAATAACCCTCCGGAGCGAGACGGAGCATAATTTCACCAAATGTGATAACTCTCTTTGCCATGATTAAAATTCTCCTTAAAATTTATTTCTGTACAAGATGTACTGCGAAACCGCTGATTTCATCGGAAAGATAAATGGCAGTCATCTTTTCGCCTTTGAACCTGGCAGTGGACTCATCAAATTTATAGCCCATCAGTTCAAGGTAATTCTTTGCTCTTGCAACGGAGTTCGTGGAAATTGCAATGTGGCCTTTGACGCCGCGTCCGGCGTTTTTCATAGCCTCAATGGCGGTTCCTGCAAATACGGAGCTGTTGCCGACTTTCTTTGTGAAACCGAAAAGTCCGTCAAATGCATCAGCAGTTTTTTCTGCCTCTGTTTCATTACTGCAGTTGATGCCGACATGGGCCAGCTCGAATCCGAGCATGGTTTGTACGGCTTCCCTGGTTAAGTCACGGATCTTATCAAATTCGCCTGCTGTAACCATCTCTTTCTTAACCATCCAGCTTCCGCCGCATGCCAGGATCTTATCGAATGCAAGATAGGAGTTAAGATTCTTTGCATTGATTCCTCCGGTAGGCATGAATTTCATCTGGGTATAGGGAGCGGCCATGGCTTTAATCATATTGAGGCCGCCTGCCTGCTCTGCCGGGAAGAATTTTACAACATCAAGACCGAGGGAGATTGCGGCTTCCACGTCGCTGGGATTGGAAGTACCCGGTGTCACCGGAATCCCCTTGTCCACACAGTATTTTACGACCACTGGATTTAAACCCGGGCTTACAATGAATTTCGCACCGGCATTGACAGCGCGGTCGACCTGTTCGATGGTGAGAACGGTTCCTGCGCCTACCAGCATCTCGGGAAATTCTTTTGCCATAATGCGGATGGATTCTTCAGCGGCTGCGGTACGGAAAGTAACCTCTGCACATGGAAGACCGCCCTCACAGAGTGCCTTTGCAAGCGGGGCAGCATCTTTGGCATCGTCCAGTACCACAACGGGAACAATACCAATTTTCTGGATTTTTTCTAATACTTCGTTCATGATCCCATTTCTCCTTTTTTATAATTTCAGGAAGCTTATTTGCGGTCAGCGATTTTGTAATACGATACTGAGTTCCATAATATGGAACCATGTTTCGTATTACGATATCATTAGCTTAAATTATACTCAGCAATACTGAAATGTCAATAGGAAAAAAAGGGATTGCAGGCAATTTATAAGGAAATGTAACAGTTCAGCCTTGCATCTTCTTGCCCGCGTACCGCGGACAAGAAGCTTGTGGCGTCCGCCTTATGAAGATTCCGTGTAAAAAACGCTTATGAAAACAAGTTTTCAACGCTTTTTTTACACGGAATCTTCGCAAGGCTGAACTGTTACAGGAAATAATGTACCTTCCCATCTGTTTAAAAGTGTGTTAAAATGAACGCGGAAACAATGAGACTGAAGAAAATGAGAGGTAAAACAAACAGAGATGAGTCTGGAATTTAATAAATTGAATGCAGAGTGTATCGAGGAACTGGCGAAATACTATGGTAAGCGGCATGACCAGACCTGTGACAGTGTAATTCTTGATAATTTTCTTTGGAGAATTTATTACGATGTACGCTACTGCGTTCGTGACGGGAAAGCGATTTTGTGGACAATGAATATCAGGGGAAAGAAATATGCGGCCCTTCCGGTCTGCCCAATGGAAGACATGCCCCATTATTTTTCTGAGTTAGAACAGTATTTTAATGAGGAGCTGGGAATACCGTTAGAAATCTATCTTGCGGACGAGCCTGCCGTGGAATATTTAAATCTGCCGGGAGACCGCTATTTGGTCACTGAGCTGCCGGACAGCAGGGATTATCTTTACAGCGCAGAGGCTTTAAAGGTCTTGCCGGGTAAAAAACTGGGGAAAAAGAAAAACCATATGAACTTTTTTAAACGAGAATATGAAGGACGGTATGAATACCGAACTCTCTGCTGTTCTGATAGTATGGATATATGGAAGTTCCTGGATAAATGGAGAGAGCAGAAAGGACAGGAAGTGGAAGGTCATTTAGACTATGAGGTGGAGGGAATCCATGAGATTCTTAAAAACTGCTGCTTCTTAAATGTCCGCATGGGCGGGATTTATATTGACGGGCGGCTGGAGGCATTTTCCATCGGCAGCTATAATGCACGGGAGAAGATGGCGATTATCCATGTGGAAAAGGCCAATCCGGAAATCCGCGGGCTGTATCAGATGATTAATCAGCAGTTTTTGATTCATGAGTTTGAAGAAGCGGAAATTGTAAACCGTGAGGACGATATGGGGCTGCCGGGGCTCAGACACGCGAAAATGTCCTATGCCCCTATGGGATTTGCAAAGAAATACAGAATCCGGCAGCTTTGGCCGGAGGGAAGCCAGAGGGACTAAAAGAGGTATGATTCGGTATTTGGAAACAGAGGAAAAGGGACGTACAAGAGCCCTGTGGAATGAGGCCTTCCCGGAGGATTCCAGCCAGTTCTGCGAGTATTATTTTAAGGAAAAGACGAAAGATAATCAGGTGCTGGTCTGTGAGGAAGAGGGCAGAATTGTTGCTATGCTGCACAGGAATCCCTATATGATTTCCATGCGGGGGGATATAAAAAGGTGCGACTACATCGTAGGCGTGGCTACGGCGGTGTCGGAACGGAATAAAGGACATATGCGGGGGCTGCTGCTTACCATGCTGCGGGATATGCAGGAGGAGAAGATGCCCTTTACGTTTCTGATGCCGGCGAGGGAATCACTGTATCTTCCTTACGATTTCCGGTTCATATTTGACCAGCCGCGATGGGTGCTGCGCTACAATAAGGATATCCGGCGGGCACCATACAATGGAAACACACTGGCGGAAGATCTGGCTCAATGGCAGAATGCCTGGCTGAAGCGGCAGTATGAAGTGTTTGCGGTTCGTGACCAGGCATATCTGGAGCGGATGGGGAAAGAGCTGAAAAGCGAAAATGGGACCTGTTCTCTGCTCTATGATGATGACTGGTTCATTGGAATGGAAAGCGAATGGGGACTTCATGAAAGAGAAATGCGCTATCTTTATACAGGAGAACGATACAGGACTCTGGCCGGAGCAAAGCCGGCTATTATGGCAAGAATCGTATGCATGCCGGAATTTGTAAAGAATATCCGACTGTCAGAGGGGTGCCCGGAGGATGAGGTTGTGGTGGAAATCGGAGTGCATGACCTTTTCGTGCCCCAGAATCAGGGAGCATGGTCCTGGAGGCTGACCAAAGAGGGCTCTGTAATGACCCAGGAATCGAGGTTTATTTCCAAGGGACAGCCGGCTGTGTTTACTGTTGCCGAGCTGACTCAGTGGCTGTTTGGCTATGCGGTGCCGGAGCAGGTGGAATGCATCCCTTATGGAAAATATATTGACCCCTTTCATGGTGTTTTTTTGGATGAAGTTGTTTAAACGAAAGGAGCGCAGGCAAAATGAGTGAGCGGGAAACCTTGAAAAAATGGTTAGAGGAAAGTGACAATATCGTTTTTTTCGGCGGAGCGGGAGTCTCCACAGAAAGCAAAATTCCTGATTTCCGCAGTACGGATGGGCTTTATAACCAACAATATGCCTATCCGCCGGAAACTATCCTCAGTCATTCTTTCTATATGAAGAATACAGAGGAATTTTACAGGTTTTATCGGAATAAGATGCTGTTTCCCGAGGCAGAGCCCAACCGGGCACATAAGGCTCTGGCAAAATTAGAGGAGATGGGAAAGCTTAAGGCTGTGGTGACACAAAATATTGACGGCCTGCATCAGAAAGCGGGCAGCAGGGAAGTGCTGGAGCTTCATGGATCTGTGCTTCGTAATTACTGCATGCGGTGTGGGAAATTTTATGGACTGGATGCGGTACTGAATTCAGAGGGCATCCCCAAATGTCAGTGTCAGGGAACCATTAAGCCGGATGTGGTTCTTTACGAAGAGGGCCTGGACCAGCAGACCATACAGAAGGCAGTGGCCTATATTGCAGGAGCGGATGTGCTGATTATCGGAGGAACCTCTCTTACGGTGTATCCTGCCGCGGGCCTCATTGATTATTACAGAGGAAAGAAACTGGTACTGATTAATAAATCGGTAACGCCCATGGACAGCCGTGCGGATCTTGTCATAAGCGGTCCTATTGGAGAGGTTTTGGGGGATGCTGTGGGTGTATAAAAGCAGGTGCCGGCTGATGGAAGGAGTCAGGAGAGATGTATCAGGCATCGGACTGCCGGTATGAGAAAATGGGAGGACGGAAGGAGACGGTGGCCAGGCGATGGTATATGAAGTGGGAGACATTGTGAAACTGAAAAAGCCGCACCCCTGCGGGAGCCAGGAGTGGGAAATTCTCCGGGTGGGTGCAGACTTCCGGCTTAAGTGCATGGGTTGCGGACATATGGTCATGGTGACCAGGCGGCTGGTGGAGAAAAATACCAGAGGTTTAAGAAAGCCGGATGAGGAAGATGTCAGTAAAAACGGGCAGTAAAAATTCCGGCAAAAGTGCTTGCATTTCCCGGGTTTTTCTGTTAATATTAAAAACTGTGACATATAAAATTCCTTGCTCCCGTTACTGAAAAACGGGGGCCAGAGACCACAAGGAGGTAAGAAAACTATGAACAAATACGAATTAGCAGTTGTTCTTAGCGCAAAACTTGAGGATGATGAGAGAACGGCCGCTCTCGAAAAGGTAAAGGGTTATATCACCCGTTTCGGCGGCACCGTTACAGATGTGGATGAGTGGGGCAAGAAGAGACTTGCTTATGAAATCCAGAAGATGAAAGAGGGATTCTACTACTTCGTTCACTTTGAAGGCGACTCCAACTGCCCCAATGAGGTAGAAGCTCATGTCCGCATTATGGAGCCGGTTATCCGTTATCTTTGCGTAAGACAGGACGCTTAATAAAGAAAGTGTGATGATATGAATAAAGTTATCCTTATGGGCAGATTAACCAGAGACCCGGAAGTACGCTATTCCCAGGGCGAGCGTTCCATGGCAATTGCAAGATATACGCTTGCTGTTGACCGGAGAGGAAGAAGGAGCCAGGACGGTGATCAGGGTCAGACCGCAGATTTCATCAATATCGTAGCATTTGACCGTGCCGGAGAGTTTGCGGAGAAATATTTCCGCCAGGGCATGCGGGTGCTGGTTTCGGGAAGAATCCAGACTGGCAGCTATGTGAATAAGGATGGCCAGAAGGTCTATACAACGGACGTGATTGTAGATGACCAGGAGTTTGCCGACAGCAAGAACCAGAGCGGTGACAACAGCGGCTTTGGAGGCGGCAGCTATGGCGGGGGAAACAACCGCGGAAGCTATCAGCAGGGGACAAGACCTGCCCCGTCCAGTGCGATCGGCGACGGTTTTATGAATATTCCTGATGGAGTCGAGGATGAGGGACTTCCATTCAATTAAATTTTACAGGAGGTAATGTAAAATGGCATTCAATAAAGGTGATAAGTCCGATTCTTCCAGAGTAAGAAGAGGCGGCATGCATAGAAGAAAAAAAGTCTGCGTATTCTGCGGTGATAAGAACGGCGAGATTGATTACAAGGACGTAAATAAGTTAAAAAGATACGTATCTGAGAGAGGAAAAATCCTTCCCAGAAGAATCACAGGAAACTGTGCAAAGCACCAGAGAGCCTTGACAGTAGCCATCAAGAGAGCAAGGCATATCGCTCTTATGCCTTACACCTGCGAATAATTCAGCTGTAATAGCTCAGCCCTGCACTCCCTGCCTGCTATAAGCATGTGAGAGAATGCAGGGCTGAGCAGTTTAAAAATCCCCCGAAAAGAAGTTAACTTTCGGGGGATTTTTGTTTCATTGCGGCAGGGGCTTTTATTTTTCAAATACAATTTCACCGTCAAGGACGGTCATGGCACAGTCTAAGAGTGCGTGAATATCGTCCAGGGGATTTTTCTCAAATACAGCAAAGTTTGCTTTCTTTCCGGCAGTGATGGAGCCGTGGGTATCCTTTACCTCCAATAGTTCGGCGGCATTGATGGTGCCGCACTGGATGGCTTCCATGGGAGTCATTCCGTTTTCCACCATCAGAACACATTCGAATGCAGTCTTATCATATTTATTGAAGGGAGTTCCGGCATCAGTGCCGAGGGCAATCTTTACACCTGCTTTGTGGGCGCGGCGGAAGGTGTCCTGATGAGCATCAATGGTTCGTTCTACTTTTTTTACCATATAATCCGGAATTCCGGCGTCTGTGCCATATTCCTTGATCCAGTACGGAGCCGCCAGGGTGGGAACAAAGAATACGTTATGCTCCTTCATGAAATCAAAACACCAGTCGTCCATAAAGAAACCGTGCTCAATGGAGTCTATTCCGGCCCGCAGAGCGTTTTTAATGCCTTCCATACCCTGGGCGTGGGTAAAAGTTTTTGCTCCTGCTTTATGGGCTTCTTCAATGGCGGCCCGAAGCTCATCTTCTGTAAGCTGCGGAGAGCCGGGCTCCACGCCTTTAGTCATGACGCCTCCGGTAGCCATCACCTTAATCCAGTTGGCTCCGGCCTTCAGCTGTTCTCTTGCGGCTTTACGGCAGTCATCCGGGCCATCGGCTTCACGGCCGGAATCATGTCCGTGGCCGCCGGTCATGCAGATACATCTTCCGGACGTCTGCATCTCGGGAGCCAGGATGCTGCCCTTAAGCTGGGCATTGTGGAGGTCCACATCAATATAGTGGGGAGCGCCTGCGTCGCGGACGTAGGTGACACCGGATTCCACCAGGGTTTTCAGATTTTTAAGAGCACGAATGGTTACGGCGGCATCGCTGATGGTCTCACGGACACCGGTTCCGGCATCAGAACACATATGTACATGGCAGTTGAAAAGTCCGGGGAGAAGTGTTTTTCCGCCCAGGTCAACGACCTTTGCCCCTTCCGGAACGGAAAGCGCAGAGCCGATTTCTTTTATGATGCCAGATTCCACGAGAATGCTTCCGTCCTTAAGGACTGTTTCTCCGATGACATCAATGATGTTTGCATGGGTAAATATTGTGGTCATGATAATCCTCCTGTTGAAATTACCGGAAAAATTCCCTGCTTCTCCGGCGGTTTTATATTACAATTATTGTCAGGCAGCTGTTCTGCAGGTCCGTACACTTACTACATATTTAATTATAACAGCAATTTGCCGGATGGCAAGAGATTTATACCTGAATAAGTCCCAGAAACTGCAGAGCCAGAGGAGAAAGAGCGGAGCCGTTTTTCTGTATCCATCCGATGTACATTTCATCACAGCCCGACAGGGGGATGCTCAGAACGCAGGAATGGCTGGGAGTCCGGGCCAGGATGCCTGTCCCGATGGAATATGCGTCTGTATGCTCTAAAATCCGGTAGCAGGTGCTGCGATCCTGGATATAGATAACCTGGGCGCGGTCGGCGGCGGGAATGATCTCTTCAAGAAAATTGTAGGAGCTTTCCTGGCCCTGACTGTAAAGGACGAAGGGATATGGCTCCAGATCGTTTAAAGCAAGTCTGTTCTTTTCACACAGAGGATGCCCGGAGCGCAGAAACACATGGGGAGCCGTTTCAAACAGGGGATGAAATGTGAGGGCGCGGTTTTTCAGCTCCCGGAAAATGACAGATTCATTACTTTTGGAATAATAGAGGATTCCGAGTTCGCTGTAACCAAGGGCAGTGTTTTCCATAACCTGTAAGGTGGTGGTTTCCAGGAAGGTAAAGGTATAGCGGGAGCCAGAGTCCTGCAAAAGCCTTACGAATGCATCAGACGCGAAGTTATAGTGCTGGGCGCTGACAGATAAGGTTTTGCGTTCTTTTCCGGACGTGTGAAAACGGTCTGAGATGGCATCCACCCGCTCAATGACGGTTCGTATCTGGCGGAGGAACTCCTGACCATTTGGAGTGACTTCTATTCCGCTGCGGTTTCGGAGGAAGATAGAAAAGCCAAGCTCAGCTTCCAGCTGGCGGAGCGAATTTGTGAGGGCGGGCTGAGTGATATAAAGATGCCTGGCAGCGTCGCTGATGGAGCCAAAAGAGGCCACTGCCATGGCATAGCGCATCTGCTTCAGAGTCATATGATGTTTCTCCATAACAGTTCAGAGGGCTGTTTGAACTGTTATGTTTCTCCTTTCCTGCGTTCTATCTTACCATAATTTTTATATATGGAAAATGCTAAAAATTAAATATTATTCTATGGATGGGAAGTGTGCTATACTGACCGGAGAAAAGGAGGCGGCATTATGGAAAAGGAGACTGTAAAAAAAGAAATAGCGGCTGTGGGGTTCATGCTGGCAGGCTGTGTGGTTTTTGCTCTGGGGTTAAATCTGTTTGTTGTGCCATGCAATCTGGTTCTGGGGGGAACCACAGGTGGCGCTGTTGTAGTGAATAAACTGTTTGGGATTCCGGTTGGAACGGCTTCAATTATGATTAATATCCCCATCATGCTGATCGGCTGGAAAATCCTGGGGTGGAAATTTATCGCCAGAACAGCCGTTACATCCATGGTTTTAGGAGCCATGATCGATGCCCTGGCCTGGGTGCAGTTTCCGGAAGTAGACCCGATTCTTTCTGCTCTTTACGGAGGAATCCTCCTTGGCATTGCCATTGGGATTTTTTATCAGTATAACTGGTCCAGCGGCGGCTCGGAAATCCTGGCGCGGGCCTGGTGCAGAGCCACGGGGAAAGGAACCATGGGCCAGGCCATGGCCATCGTGGATGGTATGGTTGTAGTAGGCGGAAACCTGCTCTTGGGTGAACCGGCCAATATGCTGCTGGCTCTGGTGACAATTTTTGTCTGCTCTAAGGCTACGGATATGATTATTGCCGGATATGATAAAGGAATGCAGTGCCTGATCATTACCAATAAAGGAGATGATCTTTACCACCTGGTTCAGACGAAGTATCAGAGGGGAATGACCTGCCTGAATGGGCGGGGTATGTATACAGGAAATGAGTACCAGGTCATGATGACTGTGGTAAAGCGGGCGCAGTTTGCCGATTATAAAAAGATGATAAAAGAGGTGGATCCGGCAGCGTTTGTAATTGTCAGTGAAACCTATGATGTATTTGGACGGGGGTTTAAGGAAATTTATTAGTAACAGTTCAGCCTTGCATCTTCTTGCCCGCGTACCGCGGACAAGAAGATGCAAGGCTGAACTGTTACATTTATTAAAATTTTAAGGAATCATAGCGGGGAAAATCAGAACATGCTATAATAAAACCGGATATAGCCGTTCAGCCGGTCTTTCACATTTACCGTACTGACTGTGAGCTGAAACGGGCATTATTTTAAGGAGGAAAAAGATTATGAATCTGGCAGAAATAAAGCATGAAATTGAGGATCTTGCAGAAAAACATAAGGAAGAATTTGAGACCGTAAGCGCCTGCATTTTTGAACATCCGGAGCTGGCTTATGAGGAGATAACAGCCCGCGACACGCTGTGCGGGCTTTTGGAACGCCATGGCTTTTCGGTAAAAAAAGGGGCAGGCTCACTGGAAACAGCCTTTGTAGCTGAATATAAGAGCGGGAAGCCGGGAATGACTTTCGCTTTTTTGTGTGAATATGATGCCCTTCCCGAAATCGGCCACGCCTGTGGTCATAATCTGATTGGGACCAGCGGTGCAGGTGCCGGAATTGTACTGAAGGAAATTATGGAGAAATATGGACTGGGCGGAACCCTTAAGGTTTTGGGCACGCCGGCGGAGGAGAATGGGTCCGGAAAGATTACCATGCTGGATGAGGGATTTTTTAAGGGGATTGATATGGCGTTAATCATGCATCCCAGCGACATGTCCATGGCAGACGACATTTCCTTTGCGGCTGTCAATAAGATTTATACTTTTAAGGGGAAACCTGCCCATACGGCTGCCTGTCCCTGGGTGGGAGCCAGTGCATTAAACGGGGTTATGCAGATGTTCCATGCAGTGGATGCCCAGAGATTACATATGAAGGATTTTACCCGTGTACATGGAATTGTGACGGAGGGCGGAACGGCAGTGAATATTGTGCCGGAGCGGGCCGTATGCAAGTTTAATATCCGCTCCCTGGATTCGGACTACCTGAGGGAGGTTATTGAAATCGTTGACAGGTGTGCCAGAGGCGCGGCGATCTGTGCCGGAGTGGATGTGGAAATTGAGCAGGACGGATATCTCATTGAAAATGTGAAAAACGAGAAAAAGCTTGTGAAGGCAGTGGAAAATAACATGAATTTCATCGGGGAACACCACATCCCCAGGGACTTAACCCAGGGGATCGGTTCCACTGATGTGGGAAATGTAACCCATGCGCTTCCGTCTGCACAGTTTTATATTGGGCTGGGAGAGGGACTTGGAACCCATACGGCTCCCTTCGCCACCGCAGCAGGCGGACCGGAGGGACGCCGTGCCTTAACGGCAGCCATTAAAGTTCTGGCAATGACAGGTCTTGACATGATCGCAGAGGCCTGAATGGATCAGCATTGATTCCGAAACCGGAGGATGTGATCCAGCCGTTCCTTCTGCCGGCTCTCTTCTCCGGTTTCGTTTGGTACATAATATCTGGTTCCTTTTAAGGACTCCGGAAGGCATTCCATCCGGGCGATTTTTTCTTCGGTGTCATGGGCGTAAACATATCCCTTTCCATACTCCATATCTTTCATAAGGCCTGTGACCCCATTGCGGATGACCAGCGGAACTGGCTCGGAAAGCATGGTTAAAGCGTCCTTTTTCGCGTGCTCATAAGCCTTATAAACGGAATTGGAGCGGGGTGCCAGGGAGAGATAAATGACAGCGTGAGTCAGATGAATATTGCATTCAGGCATACCGAGAAAATGGCATGCCTGATATACGGAAACCGCCAGAGAGAGGGCCTGATTGTCGGCCAGGCCAATATCCTCTGTGGCAAAGCGGATAAGGCGTCTGGCAATGTAAAGAGGGTCTTCTCCGGCTTCGAGCATCCGGGCAAGCCAATAAACGGCAGCATCAGGATCACTGTTTCTCATGGATTTGTGGAGAGCGGAAATCAGATTATAGTGCTCTTCCCCATTTTTATCGTAGAGAAGGGATTTTTTACTGATACACTGTTCAAGAATTTCTTTGGTGACCACGGTTTTGTCAGGGTGGATCTCTCCATTGGTGACGGCCATTTCCAGAACGTTGAGGGCGGTTCTGGCATCTCCGTTGGAAAAAGTGGCGATGGCGGACAAAAGGTCATCAGAAATTTCCACATTAAGATATCCAAAGCCTCTGGGGTTTTTCAGAGCATTTTTTAACAGCCCTGTAAGATCTTCCGCCGTCAGTGCCTGCAAAACAAACACCCGGCACCGGGATAGAAGAGCAGCGTTGATTTCAAAAGAGGGATTTTCTGTTGTGGCGCCAATCAGTATAATACTTCCCTTTTCCACATAAGGAAGAAACGCATCTTGCTGCGCCTTGTTGAAACGATGAATCTCGTCCACAAAGACCAGAGTGCGAAGACCCATCCGGCGGCTTACTTCGGCTTTTGCCATGACGTCCTTGATTTCCTTTATTCCGCTGGTGACAGCACTGAAGTTAATAAAATCTGCATGGGTGCTTTTGGCGATGATGCTTGCCAGGGTGGTTTTTCCAACACCAGGAGGCCCCCAGAAAATCATAGAGGGAATATTATCCTGGTCAATGAGCTGTCTTAAAAGCTTTCCCGGTCCGAGGAGATGCTTCTGCCCTGCAAAGGTTTCCAGGGAATCCGGACGAAGTCTGCTTGCCAGGGGAGCCGCTGTTTCTGTATAATCAAATAATGACAATTGTTCCATAAAAACACCGCCTTTTCTTAATGAGGTAAGTGTAACACCAGATGGAGAAAACTGCAACAAATAAGCAGAGGGGAAAGAGTGCATGCTGCCTGTCAGGCGGCGGAATTTATAGTAATTCATAAGAGGGGAGCAGTATAAATGATGATAATGGAAGAAATACTGGAGCAGTCCATAGAAGCAGCACGTCCGGCCATCGCACAGGGGGCAGTGGCAACTTATATCCCGGAGCTGGGGAAGGTAGACAAAAATCAACTGGGAATATGCGTGTTCACAAAAGAGGGTGAGCGCTTTTTTGCCGGAGATACAGCAGTGAGGTTCAGCATTCAGAGTATTTCAAAGGTAATCAGCCTGGCTGCTGCTCTGGAACACTGTGGATTTGATACGGTATTTGAGCAGATCGGAATGGAGCCGTCAGGAGATGCCTTTAATTCCCTGATTAAGCTGGAAAGTTCCAACAGCCATCCCTATAACCCCATGATTAATTCCGGTGCCATTGCCATATGTGGATACCTTGTTCCGGTGATTTCCTTTGAGGAGATGGTGGAGCTGGCCAGGACGCTCTGCAGGGATGATGGAATCGTTATGGATGAGAAGGTGTATCAGTCGGAAATGTCCCATATTTCCCGGAACCGCGCCATTGCTTATCTGTTGGAAAGCAAGGGGGTTATCACCAGCAATGTAGAAAAAACACTGGACTTTTATGTGCGGATGTGTTCTTTGAGCGTGACGGCTGAAAGTCTGGCGGAGCTTGGACTTTTACTGGCCAACCGGGGAATTCAGCTTTCCACAGGAAGGCATCTTTTAAAACCGGATACGGTGCGGGTAGTGAAAACCATCATGATGACCTGTGGAATGTATGATGGATCCGGCGAATTCGCCGTTCGCGTGGGGCTCCCCTCTAAGAGCGGAGTCGGCGGTGGAATTCTTTCTGTGGCAGACAGAAAAATGGGAATTGGTATTTTCGGACCGGCCCTGGATGGAAAGGGAAACAGTATTGCCGGAGAGCGGATGCTGCAATATCTGTCTGAAAAACTGAATCTCCATATGATGGGGGAATAAGAAGTATACCCCCGGAATTGTCATTAAATCCAGGGGAGAAGATTGTAAACCAAAATGAAATAGAAGGTTGACAATTAAGAAAACCATGCTATAATGTAAACGTATCATAGATATTTGGTTGACAATAACTAAAATTGTACGTTAAGGAGATTCGCATGGAAACAGTAACAGCAAAAAGAAAAATGACAACCGCACAGATGACAGTAACTGCCCTTATGACCGCCATTACCTGCATTTTGGGTCCCTTGTCGCTTCCGATTCCCATAAGTCCTGTACCGGTCAGCCTTACAAATCTTGTAATTTATTTTATGGCTTATGTGCTGGGGGCAAAATTGTCTGTTGTAAGCTACATGGTTTACCTTCTTCTGGGAATGGCAGGGCTTCCTGTATTTTCGGGATTTTCCGGCGGTCTGGCAAAGCTTGCAGGCCCTACGGGCGGATACCTGGTTGGCTTTATTTTCCTGACAGCAATTGCCGGTTTTTGCGTGGAAAGATTTCCTGGTAAAATTTATTTGCATGCAGCCGGTATGGTAATTGGAACGGTTGTGTGTTATGTTTTTGGGACTGTATGGCTTTCCGGTCAGCTGGGAAGAACCTTTCTGGAGGGGCTGGGAATCGGTGTCATTCCGTATCTTCCCGGTGATACTATAAAAATTATCGCAGCTGTTATTGCAGGACCGCAGATTAGGAAATCGCTTTGCCGTGTGGCAGGATAGAAGCGGGGCCTGGCCGTATTGATATAAAAGGAGAAAATAATGATTGAGCTTCACCTTCATCTGGACGGTTCTTTAAGACCGGAAACAGTCTGGGAACTGGCAAAGGAACAGAAAATTGACCTTATGGCAAAGACTGTGGAGGATGTGCGCCATAAAATGGAGGTTCCGGAGAACTGTAAAACTCTGGAGGAGTATCTGGAACGATTTGAGATGCCTTTAATGGTGCTCCAGAAGGCGGATGCCCTGGAACGGGCGGCCTTTGAACTTACAGAAGATCTCGCCGGACTTGGTGTGACTTATGCAGAAATACGATTTGCACCCCAGCTTTCCTTAAACGGAGGATTGACGCAGGAGGAAGTGACGGAGGCAGTCATTTGTGGTGTGAAACGGGGAATGAGACAGTATCCGCAGATCCGTGTGGGCCTGATTTTGTGCTGTATGAGGGGGAATACTAACCAGGAGTTAAATATTAAGACCGTGGAGACGGCAAAAAAATATCTGGGAGAGGTAGTATGCGCTGTGGACATCGCGGGAGCGGAATCCCTGTTTCCCACTGAGCTTTTTGCTCCTGTATTTGCGAAGGCAAGGGAGTATGGAATCCCCATGACCATTCATGCAGGGGAAGCAGCAGGCCCGGACAGCATAAGGACGGCCCTTTCCTATGGGGCCAGACGGATTGGCCATGGAGTAGCCGCCATTGAAGATCCAAAGCTTATGAAAATTCTGGCGGAGGAAGGAATCACTTTGGAGGTATGTGTAACCAGCAATTACCAGACCAAGGTGGTGCCGTCCATCGAAGCTCATCCGCTGAAAAGGCTGTTTGATGCCGGGATCCATGTGACTGTAAACTCCGATAATATGACATGCTCCAAAACGAATATTCAAAAAGAAATCGTTTTGTTAAAAAATGTACTGGGATTTACGGACAGGGAAATTGAAACCATGGAGGCTTATGCCCGGGAGGCAAGGTTTTTAAAGTAACAGGAAAAAACTATTTGCAGTGATTGCCTGAAGAAGTCAAAAATGATATACTGACTCCATATGGGAAAAGATTGGAGAAGATATATGAAGAAAATGATTTCCTGGAATGTGAATGGTTTAAGGGCCTGCCTTGGGAAAGGCTTTCTGGAATATGTGAAGGAAACAGATGCAGATATTTTCTGTATTCAGGAGAGCAAGCTGCAGGAGGGGCAGGCCGAGATCGATCTCCCCGGATATCACCAGTACTGGAATTACGCGGAGAAGAAAGGATATTCCGGAACAGCCATGTTTACAAAAGAAGAGCCCATATCGGTCTTTTATGGGCTTGGCATTCCGGAGCATGATAAGGAAGGTCGGGTGATTACGGCAGAGTTTCCCGGCTATTATGTGGTCACATGCTATACACCCAACTCCCAGGACGGCTTAAAGCGCCTGGACTACCGAATGGAGTGGGAGGATGCTTTCCGCGCTTATTTAAAAAAGTTAGAGGAGAAGAAGCCAGTGATTTTCTGCGGCGACTTAAATGTGGCCCATAAGGAGATTGATCTGAAAAATCCGAAGACCAATCGAAAGAACGCTGGTTTCACTGACGAAGAGAGAAACAAATTCACAGAGCTTCTGGGGGCGGGATTTGTTGATACCTGGAGGTATTTTAACCCGGATAAAGAAGGAGTATATTCCTGGTGGTCCTACCGGTTCTCAGCCCGGGCGAAAAATGCCGGGTGGCGCATTGATTATTTCTGTGTGTCTGAGTGTCTGAAGGACAGGCTGGTGAGCGCGGATATTCACACAGATGTGATGGGAAGTGACCACTGTCCGGTGGAGCTTCTGATTGATGAGCAGGAGGTCAGGGCACAATGAATCTGGTGACAGCAGAGCGTCTGACAAAATCATATACAGAGCGGCTCCTGCTCAATGACACGGACTTTTCCATCAACGAGGGTGATAAGATTGGTCTGATTGGCGTCAACGGCACCGGAAAGTCCACACTCCTTAAGCTTGTGGCCGGGCTTGAGGAGCCGGATTCAGGAACCATTGTGCGGGGAAGAAACCTGGATATCCGGTATCTGCCGCAGGATCCTGTTTTTAAGAATGGAGAGACAATTTTAGAGAGCGTTCTCAGGGAAAATGAGGGGCATGGGCATGTCTGGGACCTGGAGAGTCAGGCAAAGACGATTTTAAACAGGCTGGGAATTTCCGATTGCAGCGAGAAGGTGGATCATTTATCCGGCGGGCAGAAAAAACGAACGGCCCTGGCTTCGGTTCTTCTATCGATGGCGGATCTTTTGATCCTGGATGAGCCGACGAACCATCTGGACAGTGAGATGGCCGACTGGCTGGAGGATTATTTAAAGAAATTTAAAGGCACGCTTCTTATGATTACTCATGACCGGTATTTTCTGGACAGCGTGACCAACCGGATCGTGGAACTGGATGGCGGAAAGCTTTACAGCTACCAGACCAATTATGAGGGGTTTCTGGAACGGAAGGCTGAGCGCATGGATATGGAGCGGGCATCGGAGCGGAAACGCCAGTCAATTCTCAGAGGAGAGCTGGAATGGATGCGGCGTGGTGCAAGAGCCAGGTCCACGAAGCAGAAGGGCCGGATCCAGCGCTATGAGGCTCTGCGGAATAAGAAGGGACCGGCCGCGGAAGAGAGTGTGGAAATGGAGTCGGTTTCCAGCCGGCTGGGGCGGACAACGGTGGAAATTTCGAATCTGTGCAAGGCCTATGGTGACAAAGCGCTGATTCGGGATTATACCTATTTTTTCCTGAAAAATGACAGGATCGGATATATCGGCCCCAACGGAAGCGGAAAATCCACACTGATGAAAATCATCGCGGGCTGGGAACGGCCGGATTCCGGGACAGTGGAGATCGGGCAGACGGTGAAGATCGGTTATTTCTCGCAGGAAAATGAGGACATGGATGTAAGCCTTAAGGTAATTGATTACATCCGGAATGTGGCGGAGTATGTGAAGACAAAGGATGGCAGCATCAGCGCGTCCCAGATGCTGGAGCGGTTTCTGTTTCCACCGTCGATACAGCATGCGGTAATCGGAAGACTGTCTGGTGGAGAACGGAGAAGGCTGTACCTTTTGCGGGTCCTTATGGAGGAGCCCAATGTCCTGATTCTGGACGAACCGACCAACGATCTGGATATCCGGACACTGATGATTCTGGAAGATTATCTGGATAGCTTTCAGGGAATTGTGATTGCCGTATCCCATGACCGGTATTTTCTGGACCGGGTTGTGAGACGGATTTTTGCGTTTGAGGGGAACGGCGTTTTGCGTCAATATGAAGGTGGGTTTACGGATTATGCGCTGCGAAAAGCCGCTGAAAATGGGGAAGAATCAGGCATAAAGGCCAAACCGGACGAGAAAGCGAAAGCAGCAGCAAAGGTAAATACTCCCGAAACGGATAAGGGACAGCGCACCCGTGGGCCGCAAAAGCTTAAGTTTACCTATAAAGAACAAAGGGATTATGAGACCATTGAGACTGACATTGCGGCTCTGGAAGACAGAATTGCTGTGTTGGAAAGCGAGATGGAAGCCTCTGCCCGTGATTTTGTGAAGCTGAATCATCTTATGGAGGAGAAAAAAGAGCTGGAAACAGCATTGGAGGAAAAGATGGAAAGGTGGATGTATCTTGAAGAGCTTGCGGCAAAGATTGCAGCACAGTAACGGAAGCTCTTTTCAGGAAAGCGGGAAACGTGTACGGATTTCACTTATAATTTCCTTATCTTTTATCATAAAATGCCGATATAGACTAATAAGAGGAATAACAGGATAAACGGACTCAGGCAAACGATATATGTGGCTATGTGCCTGAGGGAAAGGAGATTTCATATGCAGGTTAATGTAACTCAGGATGTAACTGTCAAACAGTATACACAGGCGGCTCAGGATTTGGAAAAAGTCACGTCCGCGGCAACAGAAAAAACAGATGGTAAGGAAAATGCTTCCAACGTTCAGAAACCGGATACGGATCGCGCAGAATTTAATAAGGATAAGGTGGTTACCACTAAAATGAGCGATTCAGAGAGGGCTTCTCTTGTAAATAGTCTGAAAGAAGATCTGAACAATCAGATGTCCCGCTTTACAAATATGATGATGCAGACTTTCCAGAAGCAGGGCATTACCGTCAACCAGGCCAATGGCAGCAATGATTTCTGGAAGATGATCGCCAGCGGCAACTTTACAGTGGATTCTCAGACGAAAGCGGAAGCTCAGGAAGCGATTTCAGAAAATGGCTACTGGGGAGTGGCACAGACATCCCAGAGAATTTTTGATTTTGCGTATGCCCTTGCAGGAGATGACGCAGATAAAATGAAGGAAATGCAGGCGGCTGTGGAAAAAGGATTCCAGCAGGCAGGAGCAGCATGGGGCGGCGATCTTCCGTCCATTTGCGGCGATACCCGTTCGGCAGTCAGCAAACTGTTTGATGATTACTATGCCAAACAGGAAGACAAATAGCGAAGCCGGGCATTTTAAAAACGGATTTTATTCCCGACCAGGGCCAGGAATGGCAAAGCGGTATTGTGGATGTATCGCTTTGCCATTCTTTTGAGTTTCATAGTTTTTTATAAAAAAGGGAATATAACATATGGAAAAACAAAAAATTTTAATTGTGGATGATTCGGAGATGAACCGGGATCTGCTGATTGATATTCTTGACGACCAGTATGATATCGTGGAGGCTGATAATGGCGCGGATGCCATTGCGATTCTTGCACGGCAGAGTGCAGATTTCTCACTTTTACTTTTGGATATTATGATGCCTGAAATGGACGGGTTTGAAGTGCTGGCCCACATAAATAAAAATCATTGGAATGATACCTTTGCTGTTATGATGATTTCAGCAGATGATTCACCAGCGAATATAAAACGCGCCTATGATCTGGGGGCTTTTGACTATATTGGCCGCCCCTTCGACTCAAGTATCGTCCGGCGCCGGATTTCCAATACGATGTTTTTATATGCCAAACAACAGCGTCTGGAAAAAATAATTGCGGAACAATTCCGTGAACAGGAAAAAAATAATGAGCTGCTGACCTCAATTTTGTCTCATATTGTAGAATTCCGCAACGGAGAGAGCAGCCTGCACGTGCTGCATGTGAAGACCATTACAAAGCTTCTGTTGGAACAGCTGGTGCATCAGACGGACAGCTATCCTTTATCAAAATCAGATATTACATTGATAAGCACTGCCTCTTCCCTGCATGATATTGGAAAAATTTCGATTTCTGATGAAATTCTCAATAAACCGGGGCGTCTTACCGCAGAAGAATTTGAGATAATGAAAACCCATTCGGCCGTAGGCGCCCAAATGCTGATGGAATTGCCAATGGAACAGCAGGAGACGCCGTTGGTTAAGGTCGCTTTTGAAATATGCAGGTGGCATCATGAAAGATATGACGGCAGCGGATATCCGGACGGATTAAAAGGGGAGGAAATTCCCATCACCGCTCAGGTGGTTGCTTTGGCGGATGTGTACGATGCTTTGACCAGCGAGAGATGTTATAAGAAAGCGTTTTCCCATGAAAAAGCATTGAGCATGATTATGGAAGGACAATGCGGTGTCTTTAGTCCGGTTCTTTTACAGTGCCTGGAGGAAATTTCAGAGACGCTGAAACGTGAGCTGTTTAACGGCCGGATGGAAAAAAAGACGGAAGATATCCGGAACGTTGGAGGAAAAATTGACTATGACAGGCTGTTTACCCGGGAAAAATATACGCTTACGCCCGGAAGCCGGCGGCAGCAGCAGCTATTGTACGTGGATTCCCTGACAAATGTTTTCAACCGCCGCTATTGTGATGAGTTTTTCCAGAGCGGAGAAGAGATCCAGGCGATTGTGGTAATTGATGCAGATAATTTTAAACACATTAATGATACATATGGCCACTCAGTGGGAGACATTGTGCTGCAGGGAATTGCTCAGGCAATTTCCTCCTGTGTTCGAAGAACAGACGCTGTGGTCCGTTATGGCGGAGATGAGTTTGTTATTATATTTAACAGTATTCCGGCATCTGCCTATAAACAGAAGCTGGAGGCAATAAGGCAGACAGTCGATGGGCTGGTGTTGGACGGATACCCGGAAATTCATATGACCGTAAGCATAGGTGGAGCATATGGAGAGGGAAAGCCGAAGGAACTGTTTAAAATTGCAGACAGTATGATGTACCGGTCGAAGGCAGCAAAAAACCAGGTGACAATCTGCTTCCTTGATAAAGAGAATAAAGAAAATTATGAAGACGAGGAAGAAAAAGAAGAAAAAGAAGATTAAAGGAGCCTGATTGCGGGCATCCCTGAACAGAAGCCTTTGGGACTTTTTCGGTAACTGAGAGGAAGCCGGACAGATGCCGGACAATATATGAAAAGAAAGAGAGAATGGTATTATGAATCTAAAAGATTGTTATATGAGTTTTGGCGGTAATTTTGACAGTGTTCTGGAAAGACTGAGACGGGAACAGACAGTCCAAAAATTTGTTTATAAATTTCTGGACGATAAGAGCTTTGAACTGTTTGAGACGTCTATGGAAAAAAAGGATTATAAAGAGGCGCTCCGTGCTGTCCATACCCTTAAGGGGATTTGCCAGAATCTTTCCTTTGACAGGCTCTATACCAGCAGCAGCCTTGTGACTAACGCGTTAAAAGAAGATAATTATGAGAAAGCCATTGAGCTGACGCCCCAGCTGTCTGACGATTATAAACAGGTAGTGAATACGGTCAGGGAATATAAAGAATCCAGGGGGGAATAACAAAACAATGGGGAGCAGTCAGAAGAAGGATCCAATTATCAGGTTCCTGACGTACAGCCTCATTGGACTTTTGCTTTTCAGTATCATTGTTTTCAGCCTGCTGGGAATTTATATGAACCGGGAGAGCAAAAAAACCATTTATGAGGTTGGAGAGATCTACATGTCCGGAATGAACGAGCAGATGGCCAGGCACTTTGAAAACGTTATCAAACTGCGCTTTGAACAGGTTCATGGCCTCGTTTCTGTTGTCCCGTCCGAAGACAGCAAAACAGAAGATTTATATGAGGAGCTTGTTTACAGGGCACAGATCAGAGAATTTGACTATTTAGCCCTTTGTTCCGTGGATGGGGAATTTGAAACTCTTTATGGAGAGCCCATACAGCCGTTAAATCCATTGCCTTTCGTGAAGGCGCTGGTACAGGGCGAGCAGAGAGTTGCTGTGGGAGTTGATACATCCGGAGATGAAGTGGTACTATTCGGCGTTGATGCGGATTATCCCCTGCGAAACGGGGAGAAGAGCACGGGCCTCATAGCGGCTGTTCCACTGGAATATGTTACCGATTTCCTCTCCCTGGAGGACGAGGACCAGTTAATGTACTATCACATTATCCGGCCGGATGCCAGCTTTGTGATACAAAATTCCAATACAGAGCTTTCCGGATTTTTTGATCTGCTGCAAAAGCGAATGGGATCTGACACAGAGGAACCGATTGCCGAAAGCGGTCTTGCGGAGTTTGAAGATGCCCTGAGAGCGAACGGGAAATGTTCCATAATATACGAAACGGAGGGCGAGGAGCTGCAGATCTGTGGTATGCCATTGCCCTATTCTGAATGGTATCTGGTGGCAGTCATGCCATATGGCATACTGGATGATATCATTAACAGTCTGAGCGGCCGACGCATGGCCATGACGCTTCTGGCCTGTGTTTCTGTTCTGCTCATACAGACATGGATCTTTTTCCGGTATTTTTCCATGGCCCGCACCCAGCTCCATGAACTGGAAGAAGCGCGTCGGACAGCGTTAGAGGCAAGCAGAGCCAAGAGCGAATTTCTGGCCAATATGAGTCATGATATCCGAACGCCCATGAATGCGATTGTAGGCATGACTGCCATTGCGGCTGCCCATATGGACGACCGGGAACAGGTGCAGAACTGTCTCAGAAAGATTACTCTGTCCAGCAAACATTTGCTGGGACTGATCAATGATGTTCTGGACATGTCCAAGATCGAAAGCGGAAAATTGAGCCTGACCGTTGAGCAGATTTCCTTAAAGGAGGTTGTGGAAGGGATCGTCAGTATCATGCAGCCGCAGGTGAAAGCCAAAAAGCAGACCTTTGATATCCATGTTGAAAATGTCGTGACGGAAAATGTCTGGTGTGATGGTGTGCGTCTGAACCAGGTTCTTTTGAACATTTTATCCAATGCGACCAAGTACACGCCGGAGGGAGGCTCCATACGCCTGTCCCTGTTTGAAGAAAAATCCGACAAAGGAGACGATTATGTTCGGATTCATATTCGTGTGAAGGATAACGGAATCGGCATGTCTCAGGAGTTCCTGAAAAGGATCTACGAATCTTACAGCCGCGCTGATGGAGCCAGAATCCATAAAACCGAAGGTGCCGGTTTGGGTATGGCCATTACAAAGTATATTGTGGACGCAATGGAGGGAAATATTGAGATCGAAAGCGAGCTTGATAAAGGTACGGAATTCCGGCTTACCTTTGATTTTGAAAAAGCAGATGCAATAGAAATGAATATGGTCCTCCCGTCCTGGAATATGCTTGTGGTGGACGATGACGAACTATTATGCAAAACGGCCATGGACACGCTGAAATCTATTGGAATCAACGCGGAATGTACGCTGAGCGGGGAAAGCGCCATAAAATTGGTGCTGGAACACCATAAAAGGGGGAACGGATACCAGATTATTTTGCTGGACTGGAAGCTGCCTGGCATGAACGGAATCCAGGTCGCAAAAGAAATCCGGCGGGAGTTGGGAGACGAAGTCCCGATTTTGTTGATTTCCGCGTACGATTGGAGCGAATTTGAAACAGAGGCCCGCCAGGCGGGAATCAATGGTTTTATTTCCAAGCCGCTATTTAAGTCGACGTTGTTCCATGCACTGCGTGAATACATGGGTGGAGAAACTGCTCATGATCAGGCAACGGACCAGAACATTGAGCTGTCCGGCCACCGGATTCTTCTGGCGGAGGATAATGAACTGAACTGGGAGGTTGCCGAAGAGCTCTTGTCTGATCTTGGCCTGGAGATGGAATGGGCAGAAGACGGACAGATCTGTCTGGATAAGTTCCAGAAATCGCCGGAGGGATATTATGATGCCATTCTTATGGATATCCGGATGCCAAATATGAACGGATACGAGGCCACAGAGGCAATTCGGGCACTGAACCGTGGAGACGCGGTATCCATTCCGATCATTGCCATGAGTGCGGACGCCTTTTCCGACGACATCCAGCATTGTCATGAGTGCGGCATGAACGCTCATATTGCAAAGCCTATTGATATTACGGAGGTTTCCAGACTGCTTAAGAGGTATCTGGTGTAAAGCAACTTTGGGTATCAGGGCGTCTTGCCTTCTTGGTACTGATTAAGCGTGGTGTAGAGTCCACGTGGAATATGAAATAAGACTGCCGCAATCCCGCTGTCTAAAACCAGTGGGATTGTGGCAGCCTTTATTTTGATGACTTTTGCTGTTTCCCTTGTGCTTTCCCGCACCGCTCCCTGCCACCCGCTCCTGATAAATGACTTCATCATCTGCTCTTCACCAAATAAACGGAAATGCCTGTTTCTGCAGGCATCACTATGCATGAAAGCCAGTTGCTCCGCACTTCTTGTTCGCGCACCGCAGACAAGAAGCTTGTGGCATCCGCCTTATGAAGCAGTTTCCTTTTCTCTGTTTTCCCGAAGCTGTCCCACAGATGGGGCGGTATAAATCTTAGTCGTTTAATTGTTGGAGAGTCTGAGTATTACATATTTCATTTTCATTCCTCCCAGTATCTCCTGAAATATCCAATCGTTTGACTTTAGTAATTAAAGCAGCTCCCACCATGGGGATACTTAAGGGGCTTGCCCCTTAAGCCTACCGGAGGGACAAAGGGCAAGCGGAGCGTGCAGGGAAGGCGAAAGGCTTCCCGGAGAAAATTGCAGACGCAAAGCAGCTGTAATTTCCCCCTCTCCTTGCCTTTTCCCTGCCCCATCGCCCGGCCCATTTCCTGCCCCTTTGCAAATTTTGGTGGAAATCTGTTGAAAAATAGTGTATGCTGACTATGCTGTCTCCCTATACTGCACAGCAGGAAGGGGGTGCTTGTTTTGTACAAAGTTTTTGATTTCTTACTCTCGGTTATGGCAGGTGTGACAGTTTATTACATATGCAAATGGTTAGATCGAGATAGAAAAGGCAGCTAGCCTAAAATGAAACCTCAGGAATGGCAGTTCCTGAGGTTTCGCTTTGTGCTCATTTTGTATAGTTCTTGATTTCTTGGTACCATCATATTATCTCATTTGTTTATAAATGTCAATAGGTTTATTTCATACGACTTTTCCATTCTGATATTCGGATAACTTATTTTGATTTTCAGGAATATCCAATAGCTTTCTAACGCTTTTCTGAGTTTCTGCATCGACTTGATTGTAAATTTCCCCTATCTCCTGGTCTTTTATAAATTGGAGCAGAAATTGTTGAAAATAGGTAGAGTATGGTAGAGCGTTTATGTTGCCTCCCCTATACTGGTAGCAGAAAGGGTGTGTACATCTTGTTGGAATCCTTTATTCTTTCCGTATTGGCAAGTATAGTTGCCTACTATATTTGTAAATGGTTAGATGGTAAAGATGGCAACAACTAGCCTCGGCTTGCTCCGCCGTAAAAAGGAAAAGAACCCTTGGTAGCGCCTACTGCCGGGGGTTCGTTTTGTGTACATCTTTTACTGAAATCCTTTTACCTGTGGGCATTATAGCATATGTAGTTTTAGATTACAATATGAAAAATATTATATTTTTCTCTATGAAAATAAATTTTAAAAAATGCAAAAAAACTCCTTATGGAAACAGGAAAACGGCCGATATTAAATAGTGTAAAGGGAAATAAAATCCCAGTCAACGGTGTTCAGTTAAGGGCCCAACGGAATACCAGTGCTGAAACAGGGAGGTTTCAGTAAATAAACAGAATATTTTCAAGGAGGAAATTTTATGCAGATTCAACACAACATATCAGCAATCAACTCTTACAGAAACTTAGGCGTTAACCAGAGTGCTCTGAACAAGAACTTAGAGAAACTGTCTTCCGGTTACAAGATTAACCGTGCAGGCGATGACGCTGCTGGTCTTGCTATTTCCGAGCAGATGAGATCTCAGATCAACGGTCTTAACCAGGCTGCAGTTAACGCAAACGATGCTATCGGTTTGATCCAGACAGCTGAGGGAGCTCTGACAGAGGTTCACTCCATGCTTCAACGTATGGTAACTCTGGCTACCCAGTCTGCAAACGGCACTTATAACTCTGTTGCGAGAAATAATATTCAGGAAGAGTTTAATAAGCTGAATCAAGAGATTAATCGTATTGCAAACTACACAGACTTTAATGGTGTTAAGCCGATTGCTGCAAGCAGTACTACTGTTGTGGAAGGCAAAATGACATTCCAGATTGGTCCGACAGCAGCCGAGACAATTGAGGTTAATGCTAGTGCGATGGATGCAACAACACTGGGAGTTAACAACCTTGATGTAACTGTACAGACTTCTGCCAATACTGCTCTTTCTGCAATTAATGCGGCGATTAATACGGTTTCCACATACCGTGCTCACCTTGGTGCTTCTCAGAACCGTCTGGAGCATACCATCAACAACTTGAAGGTTACTTCTGAGAATATCACCGCAGCTGAGAGCCGTATCCGTGATACCGATATGGCAGATGAGATTACTGCTTTCACAAAGAACAATGTTCTTTTACAGGCAGCTCAGTCCATGTTGTCTCAGGCCAATGCCGTTCCGCAGAATGTTTTAAGTCTGCTCCGGTAATTAAGTTGTACGTAGTGTACATGATTTTTACCCGTCTCATAGCGGGACGATCAGGAAAAGCCATTGAAAGCCAACGCTTTGAATGGCTTTTCTTATATTAAATGGAAACATGGGAGAGCGGATATGCGTTTGTCACAGTGCATGATCGTAAAAAATGAGGAGCGCAATATAGAAAAGGCGCTGAGCTGGGGAAAAGACATTGTCTGGGAACAGATCGTGGTGGATACGGGAAGTACGGACAGGACCGCGGAGCTGGCGAAAAAAATGGGGGCTAAGGTGTTTTATTTTCCTTGGCAGGATGACTTTTCAGCGGCTAAAAACTTTGCTATTAGTAAGGCCTCGGGAGACTGGATTGCATTTCTGGATGCAGATGAGTATTTCCCTCCAGAGGAGACAAAAAAGGTGATGCCTCTTTTGGAGCGTTACGATAAAGGAGGATATTATGCGGTAATGACTTCATGGCTTCAGGTACGGGGGGATGAAAGTATCTTTGCCGGAGGAACACAGGCACGGTTGTTTAAAAGGATTGAAGGTTTGATATATCGGAACCGAATCCATGAGGAGCTTTCCTTTCACGGAATGGGAATCACACCCTATATGGCCGATGCAACGGAGTTACTTTCCATCTATCACACGGGATATGCAGGCAGCGAGGCACAAAATGAAAAAAGAGGAGAGCGGAATATCCGGTTGCTTTTGATGGAACTAAAAGACCATCCGGATGATTATCATCTGATGTGCTATCTGGGCGATTCCCATTTAACGGCACGGAAGCCAAAAGAGGCAAAGAAATGGTATTACAAGGCCATTGAAAGGATGCCGGAAAAACTGAATAGGCATGATATCATAAACGCAACAGCTTTTTGGAAGCTTATGACTGTACTCGTTGATGAGAATGACGAAAAGGCACTTCTTGAGTTATATGAAAAGGCAATCCGCCGCCTACCGCAGGAAAGCGATTTTGACTTTATTTTAGGCAGGTTTTACGCACAGAAAAATGAATTTAAAAAGGCGGCTTTTCATTTAAAAAGATGCCTTTCCCTGCTTGAAACCTATGGAAACGCGAATCAGGGGATGGTGGTCACTGGGGATATTCCGGGAACCTGGGAGCTGCTTGCTCTTAGTTGCTACCAGACAGGTGCACTGGGAGAGTGTGTAAAGTACTGTACTGTCCTTTTAAAAGCGGATCCCTACCGTCCTACCGCCCTGGTATTGTTTTTGCGGGCCTTTCAAAAGGAAGATGGAGACAGCGGGAAAAATGCGGAGGCAGTGGCGGCGTTCCTGGAGCGTCTGTACCATATGGAGCAGCAAAAGGACCGTCTCCTTCTCTTGCGCGCTGTCAGGGAGACGGGATACAGTAAGTTGGAGGAACTGATCCGCCAGAAATGCCCAGAAATGGAGCTTCAGGAATTTGACAAAGCTATGGCGGAGTACATAGAGAAAGCAGAAAATCAAAGTTAAAATCAAAATTAAACCGTCAGTCCCCAGAAGGAGGACTGACGGCCCAAAGGGGAGCCCCGCTGTCGCGGCTCCCTTTTAATTCGGAAAGCAGCTTAGAAAGTTCCCACTCTTTTGTGCTGTTTGCATAGCTGCCCGGGTCAGCAATATAGACATTTCCGTTTTCCAGAAGTTTGGTAATGACAATAAAATGGCCGTTCTGGGTAAGGGAGCCCTTTCCCATAAGAGCTATGAGGACAGATCCCTCTCGCAGCAAATCGGATACATGCTCCTGGGAACGGTCCTTGACACTTTGCACATTTAACCCGAATGCGGTCAGGGAACCGGTAATGAGACTGTGATAGGAGCCGTGGTCCGGAGCGTAATATCCATTGGCAGCCGCCCAGTCGGCTGCTTCCGGCGGCGTAAGGGTTATGGAAGAAAAACTGGAGATAACCATAGCCACGGCCGTGGGACCGCAGCCGTGGGACCGTATGGGGTCAGTGCCTCCGTATAAATAATCCGCCCAACGGCTGTCCCCCTGATTATAATAAATCATAGGACCCATGGCACTATCCATGATGTAATAATAGGTATTTTCCTCCGCCCCTGCCATAAGGGAACTGTCAAAATCCTCTATTTCCCCCATCTCTCCTGAAGAGATAAGCTTCTCCAGATCTTTTTGGAGAGCTCCTTCTGCGGCAGGAAATTCCGATGAAACGGAAAGAGACTCCGGCGCAGTGGAAGGAGACTCTGGGGAAGATGCATTAGGCGTCCCTTCTTCTTTATCGGCGGCCGCCCGCTCCCATCGTGTGAGGAGCTCTTTTGGAAAAGCGGCAGCCCGTGAAAGAAGGCCTGGATTTGCCCATAAAATGCTGATGCATAAAGAGAAGGAAGACAGGACAATGCCAGTTATCAAAATATGCTGGAGAAGCGAATATAGCGTTGGCTGTTTCTTTTTTTTGCGTTTCATGGCCTATCTTATAGTGTGCCACCAGATTTTATGGCCAGTTGAGTCAGCTGGTTTAATACTACCTGATGGATAGAGTTTAAACTTGCCTGGACACATACAGCACCTATTTTATGGGCCTCCATTGGCATTCCGTAGACAACACAGGATTCCCGGTCCTGACCGATGGTGTAGGCTCCGTTTTTTCTCATACGCAAAAGTCCGGCGGCTCCGTCGGCTCCCATGCCCGTGAGCAGGACGCCTATGGCGTTTTCCTTTGCCGTATAGGCCACGGAATCAAAAAGCACATCAACAGAAGGCCGGTGTCCGCTTACTTTTTCTCCGTCCGCACATTGCACGGCATAGCCATTTCCCATCCGTACCACGCGCATATGTTTTCCGCCGGGAGCCAATAATACATGGTTAGGCTCAATCCGTTCTCCGCCCTGAGCTTCTTTTACTGTAAGGCGGCACTGCCGGTTTAAACGTTCTGCATACATGGACGTAAAGCCTTCCGGCATATGCTGGGTAATCACAATTCCCGGCATATTGGCAGGGAATCGGGTCAGAATCTCAAGAATGGCCTCGGTTCCCCCGGTGGAAGCTCCGATGGCAATGATTATTTTATTGTCTATTGCAGACCGTGCAGAGGAAAGGGCACGGCCCTTTTCCTGGCTAAGAAGAGGTCGTACCGCTGAGGGTTTTGCACTTTCCGGAATACGTACATGGAAATTAGAGGCAAACATGAGCTTGGAAGAAAGTCTGGTTAAAAAGGCTTCTTTTTCACCAGCGCTCCCCATATCCGGTTTTTTTACATAGTCCACGGCTCCGGCAGCAAGGGCATCAATGACTTTTATGCTTAAAGAAGATACAAGAATAACAGGAACCGGGTGGAGCGGAAGAAGTTTCTTTAAAAAATCAATGCCGGACATCCCCGGCATTTCAATGTCCAGCGTAACGATATCAGGTTTTAACAGTGGGATTTTCCGCTGGGCGTCAAAGGCATCTACTGCGTAGCCCACAATCTCAAACCTGTCGTTTTTTGATAAAGAATTCATGAGCCAGCTTCTGTAAACAGCAGAATCGTCAACTATCATCAAACGAATTTTTTTATCCATAACAAAAATCCCTTCTTTTTACAGAATGCGGTTTATAGACTGCGGCGGTAAACCGCAGGGACAATATAATTATAAGGACAGTTTTCTTTACTCAGACTTTCTGAATGGCCGATAAAAAGATAGCCGCCCGGTACGGTAGCCTGATAAAAGCGCCGGATCAGGGCCTCTTTTGTAGGCATATCAAAATAAATCATAACGTTCCGGCAGAAAATAAGATCAAAAGGCCGCCGGAACTGGATCGGATCCATCAGATTAAACGTGCGGAAAATAACATTTTTCCGAATAATCGGAGCAATGGTGTAAGAACCTGTGCCATCCTTTACAAAATATTTGCTCTTCCATGAAGAAGGAACCCGGGCCAGACTTTCTTCGTGATAGGAAGGATGCTGAGCCGTATCCAGGATATTCTGTGAAATATCAGTGGCCAGGATACGGGTATCCCAGGCAGATGCCTGGGAACCGAAAAATTCCTTCAGGTACATGGAGATTGTATAGGGCTCTTCGCCCGAGGAGCAGCCTGCGCTCCAGATGGAAAGCACTTTATCATGGGCGTGTTTTTTGGCCAGCTCCGGAAGCACCGTTTTATTCAGATAATCAAAGTGTTCCTCCTCGCGCATAAAATACGTATAGTTAGTGGTAAGCTTATTCAGCATATCCGTAACCATTTCAGGCTTCCGGGAGGATACCAGATCATCCACATACTTGGTAAAATTCGCATACCCCATCTTTATAAGGGTATTGGAAAGCCTGCTTACAATCAGCTGCTTTTTCTGGGATAAGTCAATTCCATAATGCTTTTGTATATAGACATACATCCGCTGGAAATCCGCTTCACTCAGGCTTAACATGAAAAATCAATTCTCCTCTCGTCGTATTTTAACAGGGATCGTTCACAAGGGCCTTGCAGTCAAAGGACATAAGAACACGTCCGTCATCCAGAGTGACCATTCCATCTAAAAGTTTCTGCTGGCGCTTTACGGGAATGGAGCGGACATTTGCAAGGTCAATATCAATTACCTGCTGAACGGAATCCACAATGATTCCCAGGGAAAGGGAATCCACCTGGAGAACAATGATACAGGTCTGGCGGGTGTATTCCTTTTCCTCGTAGCCCATGTAAAGGCGGATATCGACGACAGGAAGTATCTGTCCCCGAAGATTTAAAATTCCCTTAATGTATGGAGGAATCATAGGAATCGGGGTAATGGAATGGCCGTTTATCATTTCGATGACATAATTTGTACTCATGAACAAAGAAAGAGGACCGGACTCAAAAACAAGACACCGCTCGACAGACGAACTTCTTGTCTGAGTTTCAGGCTGCTTCTCTGCTTGATTTTCAACTTGATTTTCAACTTGATTGGACATGACACAAACCTCCCTCAATTACATACTTTTAATAGCGGCAGCGTACAGGCCGAGAATATCAAGAATAATACTGATATTTCCATCTCCGAGGATGGTGCATCCGCTTATACCGTAATTCTTTAGTTCAAACGTGTTCAAATATGCGGGAAGAGGTTTCACCACAACCTGCTGCTCTCCTATCAGACTGTCAACAAACAGGCAGTAGGAGCAGTCGCCAGCTTCCACCCATATCAGTATTCCATCTCTCATATTGGAAGCGTTGGTATCCATATGGAAAAATTGATGGAGCCGGAGAATCGGGTAAAAACTGCCAAGACAGTCAACGATTTCGTTTCCGTATTCATCATGAATCACCTGTTCCTCCGTTACTTTAAAGGACTGGCGGATATTGGAAACCGGGATAGTGAAAATCGAATCTCCAACAGTAATCTTCATACCGTCTACAATTGCCAGTGTAAGAGGAATCTTCAGGCTGATCGTGGTGCCTGAGCCTACTTCACTGGAGATAGAAATAGTTCCGCCTACGGATTCCACGTTCTTTTTAACAACATCCATTCCAACACCACGGCCGGAATATTCCGTTACGGCTTTATTGGTCGAGAATCCGGGCAGCATGATAAGTCCCAAAGCTTCTTTTTGAGTGTACTCGCTCTCGGGCTTTGTGAGAAGCCCTTTTTCGGCAGCTTTTGCAAGAAGTTTCTGAGCGTCCATTCCGTAGCCGTCGTCAGATACGGAAATCACTACTTCGCTGCTTGTGTGAGAGGCACTGAGAATGATTTCACCCTGAGAGGACTTGCCGGCATCAATACGTTCCTGCTGGGTTTCTTCGATTCCGTGGTCCATGCTGTTGCGGACAATATGCATAATAGGATCCTGTATGCTGTCTACGATTGTTTTGTCGACCTCCGTATCCTCTCCGATTATGGTGAGGCGCACATCCTTTCCCAGTTTTTGCTTCATGTCCCTGACAATACGGTTCATCTTCTGGAATACCCCTGATATGGGCACCATGCGTAAGGACATGGAAATATCCTGAAGATCATGAGTGAGCTTACGCAGCTGCCGGGCAGACTTCATGAAGTTGTCAAAACTTTCCTTAGGCAAAAGATTAAGCTCCGGAGAAGACGTAACCATGGATTCTGTAATTACGATTTCACCCACAATGTCATTAAGACTGTTCAGTTTCATCAGGTTTACGCTGATCAGGCTCTGCTTTACCGGAGAATGACTGGGTGCGGCGGCAGAAGGGCTGGGCGCTGCCGGCTTTGCGGCAGGAAGGGCAGCGTTATCTGCAGCGGAAGAAGCCGGGGCTTCGGCGGGAATAGCTTCCTTAGCCTGAGCAGGCTCCGGGGAATCCAGCAATTCATAGGATCTTATGTAATTCTGCGTCTGCATAATGCTCTCTGCCTGAGCGGCTGCGTCATGGCTTTCGAAGGCCAGGAAGAAGCCGTTGTCAATAAGGTCCTGGCAGACGGCCGAATTCGTTTCCATATCTTCCGGATAATATTTAAAATCCAGACCGCATTCTTTAAGGGCATTGACAATAATATAAGCCCGCAGGTTTTCCATTCCTATTCCTTCTTCAAGGAAAATATGAATAAAGCAGACCGCTTTGGGATCCTGAGGCAAAGCGGGTGTTTCTGCTTTCGCTTTTGGAGCCGCAGAGGCCGCCGGGGCATCCGCCGGAGCAGAACCGGTTCCTTCAGAGCTTATTGCTTTGAGAAAATTATTGATTTCAGAGGCGAAAGAATCAATATTATCGGAAAGTGGTTCTCCGCTTTCCACTTTTCCAACCTCGCTCCTTAAATAATCCCCTGATTTGAACATCAGGTCGAACAGTGCCCTCTTGTGTTCCGGATTCAGAGAATCAATTCCCTTATCGCGGATGTAGAAGAACAAATCTTCGATATGATGAGCGATTGTAGAGAGGGAATTAAATTCCATCATGGCAGAGGAGCCTTTGATGGTATGCATGATTCGGAAAATTTCATTCACATCATCCGGGGGGAAATCCCCTTCTTTTTCGTCCTTTACCAGCATTTCATCCAGCTGATCCAACAGAGAATTGGATTCATACAGATAGGTATCAAGAATATCATTCATGCCGTTATCCATTGCGTTCCCACCACTTTCGTTAAAAATTATAGTTGTAAGTCATAAATCTTTATTTATTTATCGGCAAAAAGCAAAAAAAAATAAGAAAAAAATATGAGAATTAAAATAATAGTTATAAATTGTGAAAAAGTGCCGATATAGATTAAAATGGTTAAGGAAAGGCGGCAGTATTGTGCGGGAACAACTGAAACAAAAAATGCGGGAGATGATTGCTACTCTTGGAAAAGGGGAGGCGATACTGGATTCCAAAATAAAAAGAAATGATCTGGACATGCTGGAAGATTTGCTGGAAGATATGCAGAATTCAGCAATTTCCATTGGAAGGACCATTGAAGAGGAAGAGGGCTACGGAACAAAAACTGTAAAAATGCTGGAAGAATACTGCGAGCTGCTCTATGAATATCTGACGGAGCAGGAACGCGGGATGCGCTTCAAAACAGGAAGGGCGCTGGCAGGAAAAAGAGGGGAAATCAGTAAATGTCTGGAAACAGAATTTGAGGGTACTCTGGTAGCAGCGTTCCTTGTTGGCAGCCAGGAAGGATGGAGGCTCATGGAGCCTTTCTGGAAAAGCCTTGGAGATAAGGCAGAACGTCACCTTTTCTGCGTATCAGATACGTGCCCGGATGTTTTCGGCGGGATAAAAACAGAAAAATTTGAATGGTACGATATGAGTGGAGAACGTCCGGATTTTGTGTTCCTGGACGGCCCGGGAGGAAAAACGGCCTGGGAGTTCGGACGGGTCAGGGAAAATGCGGAGGTGTTGTTCTATCTTCCTCACTGGGAGGAAGGGGAAGAACCGGGAAAGGAAGACTGTACAGGGCCTGCCGCTCGCTGGTCGGATATTCTCGTGGTTCCGTCAAAAGAGGCAGGGAATCTTTACAGTAAATACATGAGCACCCTGGAAAATGGAAAAGAGCTGACACGCAGGATATATGTGGCCGACGTGGCAGACAGTGTTCAGCTCATGAAAAAATATAAAAATTTCTCTTAACTTTTTCCTTTTTTTGACGATATATAAAATAAATGTTTTCTACAAAATTACAAGATAAAGGAGAGTTATTATGTTTGAAAAAATGAAGCTGAGAACCTATTTGCTAACGGTATTTTCCGCTATCATTGCTCTGACAGGTATCCTCACAGCTGTTGCTGTGTTTGGAATGGGCCAAATTGAAAATGGCACCAATAATCTGCTGGACAATGTAATCGCCGCGGATACTGCCATGAAAGAATGCCGGATCCATGTAAATGTTGCTGCCCGGGATCTGCGGGAGATGATGCTTACAGAAGATCAGGCTACGGAAGAAAAACTGAAATCCGATATTAATACAAGTCTGGCATCTGTCAAAGAAAAACTTACTGTGTTTAAGAGTACTTATGGCACTCAGGATGGACTGGCAGCAGAATATGAAACTGCGTTTAATCAGTGGACTGATATTGCCAACAGGGCGGTTGCCGAGATAGACAAAGGCAACAAGGAACAGGCAAAAAGTATTATATTAAATGAATGCTCTCCGGTTCTTAGCAACCTCAGCTCCATTGCCCAGAAAGTCAGTGCAGTCACAACCCAGGAAAGAAATGAAAGTGAAAGCGCGTCTCTGCAGCAGATCACGATCTTAAGATGGGTATGTATTGCCACTTTCATAATTGTATTGGTAGTAAGCCTTTTCCTTGCGGTTATCACAACCGGAAAGATTACCGGTATTGTAAGGCGGGTAGAAGACATAGTGGTTGAGCTTTCTAAAGGAAACCTGAAAGGCTCTGTTGACTATCAGGCAAGCAATGAATTTGGTGTTCTGGTGGAACGTATAAACTTCTCCTTCAAGGAACTTTTAAAGTATGTGGAAGCCATCGACTATGTAATGGAGGAATTCGCAAAGGGCAATTTTACCTGTGCTACGGATGTGGACTTCCTGGGAGATTTTAAGAACATAAAGATTTCTGTCGGAAATTTCCGCACGAAAATCTGCGATGTGTTAAGCGAACTGCATGCTGCTTCTGAACAGGTGAACGTGGGTGCAAGCCAGGTTGCCAGCGGAGCACAGGCACTGGCGCAGGGAGCCACAGAACAGGCCGGAAGTGTAGAAGATCTGTCTGACAGAATTAATGAAATATCTGAACAGATTTCAAAGAGTGCTGAGTACGCTCAGAATGCCAATACCGTGGGCCGCAAAGCCAGCGAGGTTGTAAACAGAAGCCGCGATGAAATGAAACAGATGCTTGGCGCGATAAAAGATATCGCCACTGCTTCAGGAGATATTCAGAAGATCATTAAGGTAATTGACGATATTGCATTCCAGACCAATATCCTGGCATTAAATGCAGCAGTAGAAGCAGCCCGGGCAGGAAATGCAGGTAAAGGCTTTGCCGTTGTTGCGGATGAAGTTCGTAATCTGGCCCAGAAGTCCCAGGATGCAGCTAAGAATACCACAGAACTGATTGGAAGATCTTTACAGCATGTAAAGAATGGAGAGGAACTGGCGGCAAATACAGATGCTGCCTTTGACGAAATGGCTGATCAGACAACACAGATACTGGATATGGTAGAAAAAATCGCAGATTCTTCTCAGCAGCAGGCTGATGCGATTGCAAATATCTCCCAGGGCGTTAAACAGATTTCTTCTGTGGTACAGATGAATTCCGCTACATCGGAAGAAAGCGCCGCCGCAAGCGAGGAACTGAGCGGACAGGCAAATGTTATGAAGTCTCTGCTGAACCAGTTCCGGATATCTGAGGATGCCGGATATAAAGGTGAGGCATACACTCCCGAAAAGAGAAGGGATATGCAGGACGACTCAAGCAAATATTAAAAAAATTCAGGCTGCCGCACGAAAATGGTGCGGCAGCTTTTTTAAATGGAAAATTTTGCTTTTTAGTGTATCAAAGAACAGCTTACGTATGAGGTATAGCCATAAGTTGATGTTAAGTTCATGATAATTTTAAGGTGTTTTAAAAATTTTGGGTTGTAATTTTAGAATAAATGTTATATCATAGTCTTAATCGCATAATGCCGCTCCATGGAGGCTGAGAGTGTGTTGCAAAGGCAACGGTTACGAAAGAAGAGAAAAAGTAAAGGGGGGTTCCTGTGCTTTAAAAGGTATGGGGTTTCCCATTGTCTGCATATTTTGACATAAGAGGCCATAAAAATAATGCGAAATTTCTCAGCTTTACTTTTTAAGAACATAATCCGTGTTATATTTTTAAGACGGATTTTTACTGCTTCAATAGGAATGTTTTCTGTGTATGAGTACGTGTTTGCGCGAAAGAAGGAGTCTGGCACCGAGTTTTAAAAACTGAAATACAAAGGGAGTGATGATATGTCAGGAATGTATGGAAATGGAATAGGGCTTGCGGAAAAACTTCTGGACTATTTATGGGGAAGGGAAAATATAACCCTGAATAATATTGCCAATGTTGATACCCCAGGTTTCAAAGCCCAGTACGTAACGTTTGAGGAGGAACTGAGAAAAAAGCTTCTGAACGCCGGCGGTACTGACGGAAGGAAGACTCAAAATGAGATGGCTCAGGCGATCCAGTCAAGCAGGGCGGGGCTTTATACGACCTGGAATGAATCTACCCGTCTGGATGGTAATAATGTGGATATGGATCAGGAGCAGGTGGAGCTTGTGCGTACAGCCTACGAGTATCAGCAGGTGGTAAATTCAATTAACAGCGAAATAAGCCGCCTCCGTACTGCGGCCAAAACCTTTTAATGTATATTGAGGTATAAGATTAATTAACAGGAGAGACGATCAATGGAATTATCAACACAATTTTCAACGGAATTTATTAAGCCAATGGAAGCGTGGGACTCCATATCAGGAATGGGAACTGCGGAAGTAAAAAATGCTTCCGGGGAAAAGAAGACTCTTTTCCAGAATGTATTGGAAAATGCTGTGGAACAGGTGCGCCTTACCCAGGAAGACGCAGAGCATAAAGAATATCTTCTGGCAACGGGCCAGCTGGATGATGTTCATTCCCTGCCTATTGCCGAGGCGAAAGCAACCCTTAGCGTTGAAGTGCTGGTCGCTTTGAGAAATAAGGCGATGGAGGCTTATAACGAGATTATGAAAATGAATGTATAGTTCAACGTAACTGCGAAGGTACTGAACAGTTACAGTTCAACAATAATGGCAGAAGGCTGGATGGGAAATGCATACTCTAAAGGAATACTGGCAGAAACTGTCGGATAAATCAAAAAAAATACTGATGACAATCACTGGGATAACGGCGGTGATTGTTGTTTTGGCGGTTATAGCCCTTAAGGTTGGCTTTCAGCCGGAATACAGCACTCTTTTTACCGGACTGAATCAGGAGGAGGCCCGGGAAGTCGTGTCACTTCTCCAGGAGGAAAATATTGATTATCGGTTTAACGATAAGGAAGGCTCCATTCAGGTAACCCAGGAAAATGTGGACCAGACAAGAGCGAAACTTTTAAGCCAGGGCTATCCGAAAAGCGGCTTTACATATGACATGTATCGTAATAATGCGGGCCTGATGACGACAGAATCAGATAAAAAGCAATATACGCTTTATGATTTGCAGGACCGGCTGGGAGCGCAGATTCGATTATTTGAGGGTGTGAGAGACGCAAAAGTGACGATTGCAGAAGCGGGGGAACAGAAATACGCCATTTCTGACCAAAGCGCCACGGATGCGTCTGCTTCTGTTGTAGTAACCATGGAAAATGGGAAAACCCTCACTTCAGATAAAGCGGAAGCCATAAAGAATCTGATTGCCCGTGCTGTAAGAGGAATGAATTTTACCAGCGTTTCTGTTTTTGATGCGGAATCCATGATGGAAGTCGGAGGCGACAGCGCGGATGAAAGCGGTCTGGGTGGAGCAAAGGATTTGACGGCCCTTACAAGTCTCGTTGAAAGCAATATTGGAGCAAATGTGCGGCGCGTGCTGGAAAAACTTTACGGCCAGGGGAATGTGGCGGTTTCTGTTAAGGGTACCCTGAATATGGAAAGGCTGATTCAGGAAAATACCCTGTATTCAACGCCGGATAAGATTAATGACCAGGATAAAACCGGCCTGCTGCATACAGAGGAAGTTATAAATGAAGACTCCCTGGCAGCAGATATGTCTGCCGGCGGTGTGGCCGGTGCGGATGCCAATGCGGATACGCCCAGATATACCAATAATGATAATACTGCTGCTGTTACGGACCGGGATTCTAATAGCAGCGCCGCAAGGGAATGGCTGTATAATACGATGAAGGAGCAGCGCCAGATAGAACCAGGGGTTCTGGAAAATATCACTGTGGGCATTGTGATTAATACGAGCGATCTGTCCGTAAGCGAGAGTGACCTTGTAAAGCTGGTTGCAAACTCCGCCGGGATTCCTCAGAGTGAGGCGGACCAGAATATTGCAATCGTGCGCGCGGAAGGGCCCAGCACGGGCCAGCCTTCGGAAGAGCCTGCACAGCCAGTGAGCACACAGCCGGAGCAGGTTTTACCGTTGCCGCTGCCGGTGATTATTGCAATTGTTTCCGGCATTGTCCTTCTTTTACTGCTGCTTCTTTTGCTCATACTTCGCAGTGGGAGAAAGAAGCATAAGGGGGAAGAGGCAGATCTGGACGGAATGTTCGATCTTGCAGAAAATACAGAGGAAGAGTCTGCAACCGGAGAACCGCAGGGAGTGGCTGCCGGAGAAACTGCAGGTGTGGTCGCACAGGATGAGGAGATGCGTAGAAACGAAGAGATTATCAACCTTCGTATGCAACATAGCATGAAACTGAAACAGAATATCGGCGATTTCGTGGAACAGAATCCACAGATTGCCGCCAAACTGGTACAAGGCTGGCTGAGAGGGGAGGTCGAGGACGTTGGCAGAAAAGGCGGCGACGCAGCAAGAAAAACAAAATGATGCAGATGTCATTACAGATTCCAGGCAAAAGGCCGCAATTGTGGTTGTGTCCCTGGGAGCAGACCGCGCTTCGCAGATTTACAAATATCTCAGTGAGCAGGATATCGAAGATTTGACCTATGAGGTGGCGAAGATGGGGAAGACCACCAATAGCCAGGTGGAGTCTTCTCTGGATGAGTTCTATAAGCTGTGTCTGACCCATAAGATGATGTCGGACGGCGGACTGGATTATGCCAGAAATGTCCTTGAAAAGGCCTTCGGAGAAACGGCAGCCAGAAGCCTTTTGGAAAAGGTTTCCAGAACCTTGCAGTCCAAGCCGTTCAACTTCTTTATGAAAGGCGACCCAAAGGCGCTGCTGTCCATGCTGCAGCATGAGCGTCCACAGGTAATTGCCCTTATTATGGCTTATATGGATCCCAAACAGGCCGCTCTTGTACTGGAGCAGCTTCCGGATAAAAAACGGATCCTGATTCTGGAAAAGATGGCGAATATGGACAGGGTGTCTCCGGAAGCCATTGAGATTGTCGAAGAGGAAATGAAGCGTAAGTTTGCGACGATTATCACAAGCGAGGATAACATGAATCTTGGCGGAATCGATTTTGTTGCTGATGTCATGAACAATGTGGACAGAAGCAGTGAAAGGCGTATCTTTGAGGAGATGGATAAACATAATCCTGATCTGGCACAGGATATCAGAGCTAAGATGTTTGTATTTGAAAATATTCTGGATATGGACGACCGGTCCATCCAGCGCTTTGTCCGTGACTGTGATACAAAGGATATCGTATATGCCCTTAAGAGTGCTTCTGATGAGATGAAGCAGATATTCTTTGCCAATATGTCCAAGCGTATGGTTGAGACCGTAAAGGGCGATCTGGAGATTACGACCAATGTAAGGCTTAAGGATGTTGAGGAGGCGCAGCAGCGTATCGTTAATATTATCCGAAGCCTGGAAGACGCAGGGGAGGTTATTATTAAGAAGGGAGGCGATGATGATGACAACATCATCGTTTAGAGGCATTGTGAAGCCGGGAGAGGCGAAGGTGGAAGCCTTTGCTTTTCCTGTCCAGCTGCCACCTCCTTTGAAAAGAATGAAGGAAAACGAATCCGGGGCAGATGAATCCCCTCCACCTCGCCAGGAGCCGCAAAGAGCAGCGGCTTATGCAGCGTTTGATGAGTCCGAGGAGGTTTTGACGGAGGCAAAGGCAAAAGCCCGGAAAATCCTCGAGGATGCAGAAACACAGGCAGAAGAGATTGCCACAAAAGCAAGAGAGGAAGCCGAGCAGATTAAGAAAGAATCCGCCTCCCGGGGCTTTGAAGACGGATACCGGAAGGGGTATGAAGAGGGACGGCAGGAGAGTACAAAAAAAACGGCGGAATTACTGAACCAACAGCAGGAGAAGTTTCGCAGCAGCCTGGAAAAAGCGCTCCGCTCCGTCGATGAGGCAAAGGAAAAAAGCCTGGAAGAGTATCTTGACGAATTAAAGGAGTGTGCTCTTGCTGTGGCGGAAAAAGTAATCTGTATCAGCTTAAAATCCAGTGGTCAGATTATTAAGAGAATGCTCATTGCGGAAACGGAAAAGTTGAAACGGACCGAGTGGGTAAAGATTTACATGGAAAAGACCAATTATACCATGATGATGGAGGCGGATGCCGGTGTTGTAAATGAACTGGCCAGACTGTCGGACAATATTAAATTTGTTGTTATGAACAAAGAGGGGAATGGAAGCTGCATCATCGAAATGCCGGAGGAAATCGTGGATATCAGCGTGGATACCCAGATGGATAATATAAGGGAACTGCTGGAAAACATTAAAATTTAGGAGCGTTTATGTTTGAAAAAATTCCTCAGATGGTGGCCAAGGCGGAGGTTGTAAGCCACATTGGGAAAATTGAAAATGTGGTGGGGATGTCCATTGAAGCATCCGGCGGCCGGTCCGGAATCGGCGACATTGTAATGATTTATAATGAAGAGCAGAATTGCCAGGTGCCGGCAGAAGTTGTGGGCTTTAAGGACGGAAAAATCCAGCTTATGACCTATGAGGCTACCAGCGGAATCACCTCCGGAAGCTTTGTACGGAATACAAGGCGCAGGCTTAAAGTACCGGTAGGGAATTTTCTGAGAGGCAGGATCATCAATGCCATGGGAGAGCCCATGGATGGGAAGGAAGAGTTTCACCCGACCCAGTTCTATACGGTGAACAGTTCCTATACGAACCCCTTAAGCCGTCCGCCGATCCGGGAACGTCTGGAATTTGGAGTTAAAGCCATTGATGGCCTGAATACCATTGGTAAGGGCCAGAGAATCGGGATTTTCTCAGGCTCTGGCGTTGGAAAAAGTACATTGATGGGAATGATTGCCAAAAATGTCAAGGCTGACATTAATGTAATCGCTCTGGTAGGAGAGCGTGGGCGTGAGGTTCTGGAATTTGTTCAGAAGGATCTGGGAGAAGAAGGAATGAGCCGCTCGGTGTTAGTGGTGGCAACATCAGACCAGCCTGCCATGCTTCGCATGAAATGTCCTCTTGTTGCAACGACGATTGCGGAATATTTCAGAGATCAGGGAAATGATGTGCTTTTGATGATGGATTCCCTGACACGTTATGCCATGGCCCAGAGAGAGGTTGGGCTTGCCATTGGAGAACCGCCTATTGCAAGAGGATATACTCCTTCCATCTATGCTGAGCTTCCAAAGCTTCTGGAACGGAGCGGAAATTTCAACCAGGGTTCCATAACCGGGGTATACACGGTATTGGTGGAAGGTGACGATACAAACGAACCGATTTCCGATACGGTCCGGGGAATCTTAGATGGTCATATTGTACTGAGCAGACAACTTGCAAGCGAGAATCATTTTCCGGCCATTGACATTGGAGCAAGTATTTCAAGACTGATGGTGGAGGTAGTTTCAAAAGATCACCGGATTCTGGCCTCCCGCTTTCGAAATATGCTGAGTCTGTACCAGAAAAATGCGGATCTTATTTCCATCGGCGCTTATAAAAGAGGGAGCAATGAGGCTCTGGACGAGGCAGTTTCTAAAATCAATCGAATCAACCGTTTTTTGGAGCAGGATGTTGACGAGAGCTTTGAATATGATGAGACAGTGGCATTGATGAAAGAGATTATCAACTAGGAGATAAGAACATGAAGAAGTTCCGGTTTGGTCTGGAAACAGTCCTCGATTATAAGATGCAGACATTGGAAAATCTGAAAATAGAGCAGGCGGCTATCAACAGAAAAGTTGTACGCCAGGAGAATGAGGTGGTTCGTGCCCATAACAGTCTGAACGGCTATCAGGATGCCTTTAATCAGGCGAAGGGATCGGGGGCATTGATTCAGAATTATCGTCTGTATGACATGTGCATTGAGCGGATGGGGGAAATTCTGGAGGAAGAAAAGCAGCGGCTTGAGGAACTTAAGGAGAAGGAAGCGAAGAAAACCAGAGAAGTTGTGGAAGCTAAGATCGACACTTCTAAATTTGAGAAGCTGAAGGACAGACGCCTTGTTGCCTATAATAAAGAGGTGATGCGGGCTGAAGAAAGGTTTTCAGAGGAATTTGTAGTCCGAAGTGTGGTGCAGAACCGCAGCCAGCACAGGGGATAATTCAGGTAATTACAGCAATTGCTGTTAATTATAAAAGTGGAACTGATCAGTTGATGATGAGTTTTTCTGGTAGTCGCGAGAGAACTGAACAGTTGCATAAAAATCATAAAAAGGAGGCGATGTTTATGACCAATGTTGAGATGGTGCGGATGTCAGCACAGGATAAAAAGCTGTCCAATCCATCAAAACCATCCGGAAAGAAAGCTGCGGATTTTTCTCAGCTGATCAGCGAAAAAACAGCTGATGTAAAAGATGCCGGAGCGCCGCAGCCGGATGAGAAAGTGCAGAAAAAAGAAACCAGCGGGAAATCGAAACCAGAAGATGAGACCGATACGGATGCCGGCGATTTACAGTCCCAGAAGCTGTATGAGGATTTTGCGGCGAGACTTGAATGGGAGATAAGCCAGCCCGTTCCGGTATATGAAGAACCATCTTTGGGGCAGGAAGTGCAGATCCTGAATCTGGAATCCGCAGAAGTGCAGCAGGGAAATATGGCAGAAAATGGAAATGCGGACAGAATACTTGCAGAAGGTGAGCTGGTTTTGGAGGCACCTGCCGAAACGGAGAAAATGTCCGGGACGGAGCTGGAAACAAAAGTGGCAGAAGTTGCTCATGATGTGAGAATTCCCACAGATGAGCCCGTAACACCCGTCAGACTCCATGAAACTCAGCCGGAGCAGATTTCCAATATACCGCAGCCGGAATCAGCCGGAGGAAAAGCAGGAGAAACATTTCAGGAGATGCCCAAAGAAATGCCAAAAGAAGTGCCTCAGGAGCTATCAGGAGAAAAAAGACCGGAGGACCTTGAAACGCAGAAGAGTGAGTTCCCTCGTCAGGAAACCGAGAAGATACCGGAGACTGACCGGAAAAAGACGGATTCAGGCAGGACAGAGCAGGCGAGCTTACGAAGCGAAGAAGAAACGCCAAAACAGACACAGCTTGTATCCGCAGGAGAAAGCAACATACGGACAGAGAGTCATGTATTTCAGACAGCCAGGCCCACTGAGACAGTGAGAACCACCAGGCAGGAGCTTCCGACAGACGTTGGAAAAACCATTGCCAGCCGGATGCCTTTAAAGAACGGAGAAATGGTGATTGAGCTGGAACCGGCAAACCTGGGGAAAATTATTGTCCGTGCCACTTATGATGCGGGCAGGGCGACTGTGGCACTTATGACCGCTAATGCCAAAACTCTTGAGATTCTGAGCCGGGATGCCGGAACTATTGCCGGGATGATTCAGGAAAAGACCGGGCAGGAGACGGTCGTTTTTGTGCCGAAGCAGGAGGAATATCCTGAGGAGGAGCCGGGGAAGGAACACGGGTCAAACGGCCGGGAACCCAGACAACAGAATGACAGAAAAAAACAGCAGTCAGAGTCTTTTTTACAGCAGATTAGACTGGGACTGGTCTGAGAAGGAGGAGAAATGGCTGATACTTTAAGTGTAAGCGGCACCGATAATCCATACGTAACCCAGCATTATTCCGCTTCTTCCAACGAAAAGAACACGATGACCATTGAAAGCTATTTTAAGCTTCTGGCTGCACAGCTTCAGAATCAGGATATGACAAATCCCATGAGCAACAGCGAGATGATGGAGCAGATGACCCAGATGGCAATGGTTCAGTCCTTAAGCTCCATGACAGAAGCGGTAAATACTTCCATGTCCCTTACAACGCAGACCTATGCGGCCGGGTTAGTGGGGCAGGAAATCACCGTTGCCGTGACTGAGGATAATTCCTATGGACAGCCGGTGGCCACAGGCGTGAAATACGGAATTGTTGAATCGGTGAACTTTGTGGGAGGAAGTCCTACATTCAGAGTTGCCGGCGACGATAAGGACTATTCTCTCTCTTATCTTGTGGGAATGGGGAGAGTGGATGACCCCTATAAGAAAGATGAAGAAGGACCAGGAGATGATGGGCCGGGAGAAGAAGGACCGGGAAATGACGGGTCCGGAGATCATGTAGAAGAGCCGTCGGCCGTAAACAATCTTTTTGCAAACTTAAGCAAGAAAGAGAACATTCCGTTTTAGTGTAAAGGAAAAAAATATGGAGATTAAAGCAGTAGAAAGCCTGAACTTCTCCAAACACGCCGCAAAGCGGATTGAAGAACGGGGAATTACAACAGACAGACAGTTTAAGGATGTTCTGGAACACGCGGTAGCAGAGGCCCGGAAAAAGGGGGCCAAAGATTTGGCGGTGATAGGAAGCCAGGCGGTTTTTGTTGTAAATGTACCGAATAATGTAGTCATTACAGCCATGTCCAGAGAGGATATGACAGAGAAAATTTTCACCAATATTGACAGTGCTGTTCTCATTCCAAAATAGGCAGGACCGAAAGGGTGCCTTACGAAGTGCCGGAAGTGCAATAGTAGAGACAGCGGAAAGGAAAATAAACATGTTAAGATCAATGGATTCAGCAGTATCAGGACTGCGGGCGCATCAGAACAAGCTGGATGTAATCGGACATAATATTGCAAACGTAAATACCTTTGGGTTTAAGGCTCAGAATTACAGCTTTAAGGAGGCTATGTATCAGACGGTCACCCAATCCACGGGGGGCGTTCAGCCGGATGCTAACGCAGGTGGCACCACGACGGCGGCAGGTACCAATGCGGCTCAGTACGGATACGGAACTTTGATGGGGTCCATCACCACAGATATGACCAGCAGTACGCCCACCTACGTCGGAGGACTGAATGCCTGCATTGATGGTCAGGGATTTTTCATTACTCATGCCAGTTCTTCCGTAGATGCAAGTGTGGAAGATGATGCTGCAGAAAACACCCTAAAGAATTTAGGGTTCGCCTATACGCGCGTGGGACAGTTTCAGCTTGACAGCCAGGGTTTCCTTACAGATGGAACAAATTTTATTTATGGTTTTCAACCGGATGAAAACGGCCAGTTTCCAACAACACAATATGATGCATTAGTTGCTCTCAGGGTTCCGACAGGTGTTACTGTTGATGAAACTACTGGTGCGGTGACAATGGAATTTGATGGGGATGCTTCGATGCAGGCTAAAAATGTGAAGATCAACGAGCTCGGAGAGGTTACGGCTACGGTTACGGTTGTAAATGAAAATGATAACAGTAGCAAAGATGTCCAGGTATCCCTAGGTAAGATTGCCATTGCGACCTTCCAGAACCAGGAAGGTCTTGCAAAGAGCGGCGGAAGTTATTACTCTGCTGGCCTCGGCGACAATACAGGTTTCTGTGCAGCAGAAGCGGCGGGCAATGGGATAAAGCTGATGTCCGGCTATCTGGAGGCGTCCAACGTGGACCTGGCAAAAGAGTTTGCAGACCTGATCACGACCCAGAGAGGCTTCCAGGCTAATACGAAGATCATTACGGTCAGTGATGAGATCCTTTCTGACCTGATCAGCATGAAGCGTTAATTGTAACTGACAGAGATCTGAACAGTTATAGATAATTCAAGCATCTTTCCCGGGGCCCTTAAAGGCCTCCGGGAAAGACAGAGGCGAAAAGAGAATGACATGATTACAGTAATCCGTTTGAATGGTGAAGCACTTTTACTTAATTTTTTCCAGATTGAATCCGTGGAAATGATACCCGAAACGAAGATCAGGATGATGAATGGAACGTATTATCTTATAAAAGACAGTGCAGAATCCATTACCAGGCAGATAAAAGAATTTTTGAGGGATTGCCGCCCTCAGCTTTTATAGTAATACAGGAGGCATTTTCATATGGATTTGACAACATTAATAGGAATTGTACTCGGTTTTGTTCTGATCGTTAATGGAATCAAGCTGGAGAATATCGGAAATTTCGTGGATATGCCCAGCGTCCTGATTGTAATTGGCGGAACTCTTGCCGGCATCATCGCAAGCTATCCCTTATCTATTTTGCTGGATATTCCAAAACACTTTCTGATTTTGTTCCGCGGCAAAAAATATAATATTCCGGCGTTAGTGGAGCAGATGGTGGATCTGGCTATGGTAGCGCGCCAGAATGGTCTTCTGGCTTTGGAGGAGAAGGCGGAGGAGATCAAGGATCCGTTCTTTAAGCAGAGCGTGCTGATGATTGTAGATGCCAATGATCCGGAGAAGGTTCGATATGTGTTGGAGCGGGAACTGGAAAACATGATGGTTCGCCATGACGAGGCGGCAGGACTGTATGAAAAGGGGTCCGCTTACGCACCGGCTTTCGGAATGGTAGGTACGCTGGTTGGACTGATTAATATGCTGAAGGGCCTGAATCTGGACGGTGGGTCCGGCGGAGCCTCCAATCTTGGACAGGATATGTCGGTAGCCCTTATTACAACCTTCTACGGAAGCGTTCTTTCCAATCTTATTTTCCATCCGATTGCAAAGAAACTGCGTATCCGCAACGATGAGGAGGAACTTTACTGCTCGACTATTATTGAAGGGATTATTGCCATACAGGCAGGAGAAAATCCTAAATATTTAAGAGAGCACCTCCTGGCTTCCACGAAACAATCTGTTCAGCGTAAATTGCTGGCAAAAGCTGAAAAAGCCCCAGGCTCAGAGGCAGGTGAAAAGTAATGAAAAAAGGAAACCGACCCACGGACGGCGGCGGCAACTGGATGGATACATATGGCGACATGGTCACCCTTCTGCTGACATTTTTCGTTATGCTTTATTCCATGTCCAGCATAAGTGAACAGAAATGGGAAATCTTTGTACGAAGCATCTATCCTGAGGACATGAAGGTGGAGCAGGAGGAGATCGATGTTGGTGGAATCATCGACCCTAATGCGGAGACGGAAGGAATGAAGCCGGATGAACTTACCACAGAGACGCCGGATCTGGATACGCTTTACCTGATTATTGCCGAGCATATGGAAGCAAGCGGGGCCGAGGGTGTGACTATCTCAAGAGGCGATGGCTATACTTTCGTAAGTTTTAACGATAATGTGTTTTTTAACGGCAACGAGTCTGCTATTACAGAATCCGGCCGGAAGATTCTGGCTGATTTCTGTGCGGCCATTGATCCGGTGAGTGATCAGCTTTCGCAGCTTAATATTATGGCTCACACGGCTCAGGGGGATCCCAGCCGGCTTAATAATCCACGTGTAGACCGAATGCTGTCGGCCATGCGCGGAGCAGAGGTATGTACTTTTATACAGGAAAAGAATGTAATTGAACCGGAAAAATTAATCAACATCAGCTATGGACAGTTCAGACCGGTAGCATCCAATGATACTTCAGAGGGAAGAGCGAAAAACCGCCGGGTTGAGATGCTTCTGCTTGACGAAGGGGCAGGAGAACGTTCTATAAGCGAATATATTGAAGAATACAACAGCGGTAAAAATGCAGACAGAACCGTTGTGACAGGAAGTCAGAAGGAAAATGCTGACCCCGGGTTTACACAGACAGAGGCTTCGCCTGAGAATGTAGCCAGCGTCATGCCGCCTTCGGGTGCAGAGGCTTCGGCAGGAGCAGAAGTTTCAGCAGGCACAGAGGCTCCGGCGGGCACAGAGGCTCCGGCAGACACAGAGGTTTCAGCAGGCACAGAGGCTCCGGCAGGCGCAGAAGTTTCAGCAGACACAGAGGCTCCTGCAGGAACAGTGGTTCCTGCGGACGCGGAGACATCAGAATAAAAGAGCAAAGGTGGTTTCAGCAATGGCAGATGTACTATCCCAAAGCCAGATAGATGCGCTTCTTAAGTCGATGCAGAGCGATGGCCCTGAAAAGACGGAACAGCAAGTTGAGAAGAAGCCGGAGACCGAAGAAACAAAATACAGTAAATATGATTTTTACAGTCCAAGGAAGTTTACTAAGGACAAAATAAGAATACTGAACAGCGTTTTTGAAAACTATGCCCGTATTTTGACTTCACAGGTAAACGGAATATTCAGGGTTCTTACAGATATAACTGTGCTTGAGGTACAGGAGCGCAGATATTATGAGTTCGTCAATTCACTTCATGAAAATGACAGTATTACATTGGCGGACGTTGAGATTGCCGACAAGGGAAAGAATAATGTTCCGCTTATGGTATATGTTACTCCCGGACTGATCATCACGCTGATTAACCACATGTTGGGCGGTGGAGATGAGGTTGTAAAGCTGGAGGATAATTACCATTATTCTGATGTGGAAATTGCCTTATACCGGAGAGTGGTGAAGTATTTTGTACAGGCCTTAAAAGACGGCTTCTCCAATTATATTAACGCCAGATTTGAAGTACAGAGAGTTGAAGAAAATCCAAGTATGGTTCAGGAAATTGGTCTTGACGAAACCGTAGCGATCATACATCTTAATGTGGATGTGGCGGGCATGGCGGTAGAAAAGATAAAAATATGTATTCCGGGTACTTTGCTGGAGTATATGTTCCATCTAATCGACAGCCGCAAGCATATTGCCAGAGGATATTCTTATGAGGATAACAAGGAAGTGATCATGGATAACCTGCGTTATACGTCTCTTCCTGTAACAGGCCAGTTAGGTACTGTGGAACTGGAACTTGAGACTCTTTATAACCTGAAGGTGGGTGATGTCATTTCCATGAACAAACCCAAAGACGGAAATGTGAAAATTTTTGTAGGCCGCCAGCCCTGGTTTACCGGAAAGATGGGGGCTTATAAGAAGAATATAGCTGTCAGCATTGAAAAACAGATTTATGAGGAAGCTGAAAATGGAGACAGTGAAGAGTATCTTAAGCAGGAAAAAATAAATTAAAGCGGAGGATAAGAAGATGGAAAAAATTATGTTAGTAGATGATGCGGCATTCATGCGGATGATGATAAAAAATGCTCTGACAAAGAGTGGTTACAGCAATTTTGTCGAGGCGCAGGATGGGGCGGAAGCAGTGAAAAAGTATGCGGAAGAAAAGCCGGATCTGGTTATCATGGATATTACCATGCCCAATATGGATGGTCTTCAGGCTCTTAAAAAGATTAAAGAAGGGGACGCGTCCGCAAAGGTAGTTATGTGTACTGCAATGGGACAGGAAAGCATGGTGGTGGATGCGATAAAATCCGGCGCAAAGGATTTTATTGTAAAGCCGTTTAATGCGGAAAGAATTGTTCAGACAGTAAATTCCATTTTTGGAAAATAAGGAGGGATACAGATGGCGTATTTAAGTTCTTTTGATATTGCCGCCTCCGGTATGAGCGCGCAAAGACTCCGTATGGATATTGCCGCAGAAAACATAGCAAATATTGATACCACACGGACAGAGGCGGGAGGTCCATACAGAAGAAAAGTTGTGCAGCTTGAGAGCTATGGAGAGGGTTCCTTCCGGGATGCCCTGCGAAGCGCTTCCCGCGGAATGGGATTTTCGGGCAGGAGTGCCGGGGTCAGAGTGGCAGGTATTCTTGAGGATGACAGGGAAATGAAGCGGGTTTACAACCCGGGACACCCGGATGCCGATGCGGAAGGGTATGTGAATTACCCCAATGTGGATTTGTTAAAGGAAACAGTAGACAGCATGTCGGCCACCAGATCCTATGAAGCAAACGTGACAGCATTAAATGCAATGAAGCTTATGGCTCAAAAAGCGCTGGATATAGGAAAATAGAGGTGTGGTAGAAATTGAGAGAGCAAAAGGAGACAAATAATGGGCGCTTGTGATTTTACGGAGATGGAACTGGATGCCATAGGCGAGATAATGAATATCAGCCTGGGGGCATCAGCCACAGCCGCATCGAAAATGCTTGGTGAAGCAGTAAATATTACCACCCCTACTGTTCAGGTGTTGTTGAAAGATGAGTTTGATTTTAAAAAGCTGGAACCAGCCGTGGGGGTTGAGATTTCCTATGTAGAAGGATTATCAGGCAAAAATGTTATGATGTTTGCCCTCAATGATGTCCGTATTATTGTAGGAATGCTCATGGGCGGAGAGATACCGCCGGAGGAATTTGAGCTGGATGAGATCAATATGAGTGCAATATGCGAGGTTATGAACCAGATGATGGGCTCATCCGCAACTGCGCTTTCCGAGTTTTTCGGCTATGCCGTTAATATATCTACGCCGGTATCTTTTCTTGTGGAAAGTGAGGACTGGTTCAAGGAGCGGTTCTTTCCCGAAGGCGAAAAGATGGTGGTGGTTCATTTCCTGCTTGAAATAGAGGGAAAGCTGAAAAACGAATTTTTGAATATTATGTCCACGGATCTGGTTAAGCATCTGATTGCGCCTTTTTCAGACAGCCTTAAGGGAAGCGAGGAGCAGCCTGCCGAAAGCCCCCAGGGAAACGAGACGCTTTTAGAAGCCCCGGGCCTGGTTGAGGAGAAAAAAGAGCCTTCAGAAAATCAGCAGGAGCCGCAGACAGTTATTCAGCAGGAGCAGCCGATCGCACAGCCACAGGTAGCCGTACAGTTGGAGCAGCCACAGGCAGCCGTACAATCACAGCCGGTGGCACAGCCACAGCCGACCGTACAACCGCAGCCAGTAGTGGCACAGCCACAGCCGGCCGCACAACCGCAGGCAGCGGTACAGCCGCAGGCAGTTCCATCGCCTTCTGCTTATCAGATGCCTCCCGTATATCAGCCGATGCCTATGGATCCCAGTATGCTTCAGCTGCTAAATCAGATGCAGCAGTCTCAGTTACAGATGATGGAACTGATGAAGGATATGAGGGATGCGAAGGATACGCGGGAAAAGGGGAACCGGGATAATGTGCTGATTCATCCACTCCAGAATGTTCCACTGGCAGAGGGTGCCTCAGGCGGTGAGGAGGAAGCTGTAAATCAGGAAATGCTGATGAAAGTTCCTCTGGAAATATCCGTGGAGATTGGCCGGACAAAAAAGCTGGTCAAGGACATTCTGGAACTGACACAAGGTTCGCTGGTGGTGCTGGACAAAATGGCAGGTGAGCAGGCGGATTTATATGTCAATGGACAGTGTGTCGCCAAAGGAGATATTGTTGTGGTAGAGGATAATTTCGGAATTCGTATCACAGAAATTATTGCCAGGAATTTGAATCCTGAGATTTTATAGCTATGACTGATTTTTTTTCACTATTCAGCGCCATATTTATGGTGGGACTTGTGTTGCTTTTGGCCTGGTGGTCCAGCCGGATGCTGGGCGGCCATTACCAGAAAGCTTCTTCCGGTCAAACCATGAAAATTCTGGAGCAGATACGTCTTGGAGCGGATCAGAGGCTCCTTCTCATGAAAATGAAGGAGAAGGTGTTCCTGATTGGCGTCAGTCAGGCGGGGATTCAGCTTCTGGCGGAACTGGATGAAGATTTTAAAAAAGAATACGAGGCCTGTTTAAGAAAAGAAGAGGGGGACAAAAATGAATGATCTTCTGGCGGGTTTAAATGGAGGCAATGTACCGGCGCTGGAATTGATTTTCATGATCACCCTGGTGGCGTTGCTTCCGTCCATTGTAATCATGATGACTTCTTTTACAAGAACCATCGTTATTATTTCTTTCACAAGAAATGCAATGGGAGTCCAGCAGACTCCCCCCAATATGGTGTTGGTGGGTATCGCTTTGTTTCTGACACTATATATTATGAGGCCTGTGATAGGAGAAATCAATGAGACCGCGTACCAGCCTTATCTGCGAGGGGAGCTTACGCAGGAAGAAGCGGTGGCTCAAATGTCTGTTCCCATGAAAGAATTCATGCTGCGGAATACGGAAAAAGCGACATTGGACCACTTTGTGGAGATGTCCGGGACGGAGATACGGGAGGATGTCATGGATTATCCAATGACTGTCGTGACTCCGGCGTTTATGACCAGTGAGCTGAAGCGGGGATTTATGGCAGGATTTCTTATTTATCTTCCGTTCCTTCTGATTGATATCGTGGTTGCCACCACGCTTATGTCCATGGGAATGATGATGCTGCCGCCTGCAATGGTTTCGATGCCCTTTAAGCTTTTGCTGTTTGTAACTGTGAATGGATGGGAGCTTCTGTTTTCCAGCATTGTGAGAAGCTTCAACTAGGCGGCCGGATGGGAGGTAATTATGAGCAACATTGAGGTGCTGGATGTTATGTACCAGGCATTGCAGCTGATGCTGAGGCTGTCGCTGCCCTTCTTGCTTATCAGCATGATAGTCGGCGTTGTGATTGCCGTTTTTCAGGCGGCAACGCAGATCCATGAACAGACGATTACGTTTGTTCCAAAATTGCTGGCTATTTTATCAGTTCTGGGAATTCTTGGAAGTTCCATGCTGGTAATGCTTCAGGATTTTGTCCGGATGGTTTTTGAAATGGTCGCCGGGGGCTGATAAGGGATGTTTATATTATTTTCCTTGATCGTCATGCGGATGACCGGAGCAGTGGCTTTAAACCCCATATTCGGAAGAAACAATTATCCGGCCCGTGCCAAAGCTGCGTTTGTGTTTGTATGCTCACTGATGCTTTATTCCGGCATGTCTGAGCAGATGTTTCAGGAACCGGCCAGTCTGCTGGAATACGGTGTGATGCTGGTATCAGAACTGTTATTCGGGTTCGTTCTGAACTATGGAATCGAGTTATCCATTACGGTGATCCGTTTTGCTTCGGCGGTTATGGATCATGCCATGGGGCTCAGTATGGCACGGACTTACGATCCCCAGTATCGTACCCAGATGACTGTCACCTCAGGAATGTACTATGCATTTTTAATGCTGCTTTTTTTTGCTGTTGACGGCCATTTAAGGCTGTTTGAGATTTTCTTTTCCACAGCCCGCCTGATCCCTTTTGGTTCTGTGTCGATCAGGCCGGAGCTTATAGAAGCGATACTGAAAATGTTCCAGGACAGTATTCTGATGGGACTTCAGTACGCAATGCCCCTGATTGCCATGGAGCTTGTGGTGGAAGCGGCAGTGGGGGTTATTATGCGGATGATTCCCCAGATCAATGTGTTTGTAGTTAATATCCAGTTGAAAATTATTGTGGGAATGCTGATGCTGTTGTTTTTGTTCAGCCCCATGTCGGATAAGCTGAACACGATTATAGATAACATGTTCCAGTCCCTTTGGAGTCTGGTGATGATGATGAGCTGACTGCATAAAGAAGGGAGTGGTGACGGATGGCAGAGCAGGACGGGCAGGAGAAAACCGAACAACCGACCGGTAAACGTCGAAGAGAAGCCAGAGAAAAGGGTAATGTATTCCAGAGCAAGGAAATTGTCACCATAGTTATGCTTCTGGGTGTTTTTTGCATGATGCGGCTGATGATTCCTTTTATGTACCGCAATCTGCGGGCTTACCTGAGGTTTATACTGGATGGTATCGGAGGAGAGCCTGGATCCATGCTGTCTTACAGCCTCTTTGCATCTACTGCTTTCACTTTTTTAAAATGTAGCCTTCCCTTGCTCCTTTCCTCTGTGGCCCTTGGAATTTTGGCTCACGGAATTCAGACCCGTTTTAATGTGTCCTTTAAGGCATTAAAGCCCAAATTCAGTAAACTTAACCCGCTCAATGGGATAAAAAAAATGTTTTCCCTCAGGAGCCTGCTGGAGCTTGTCAAAAACCTGATTAAAATTACGATACTGGGAATCCTGCTTTATAATCTGGTTAAAGATGATATTGTACTGGTGGCCCGGATGATTGATATGCCGCCTTTAAATGCATGTATTCAGCTGCTTCAAATGGCGTTTCAGCTGATTCTCAAGACCTGTATGGTATTTACGGTAATCGCCTTTTTTGATTTCCTGTATCAGAGATGGGAGTATGAGAAGGATCTGAAAATGACCAAACAGGAGGTTAAGGATGAATATAAGCAGACAGAAGGAAATCCGGAGATAAAGGGGCGTATAAGAAGAATTCAGAGACAGATGGCCTTAAGCAGAATGATGCAGAAGGTTCCGGAAGCAGATGTGATCGTAAGGAACCCGACACATTTTGCGGTGGCTTTAAAATATGATCCCGACCGCCACGGAGCGCCGGTGGTGCTGGCAAAAGGCCAGGATGAGCTGGCTCTTCGCATTGTAAAGGTGGGAGAAGAAAACGGGGTTTTTATTATAGAAAATAAACCTCTTGCGAGAGCTTTATATGCTTCCTGCGGGCTGGACCAGGAGATTCCGGCAGAGTTCTATGGCGCAGTGGCGGAGATACTGATTTACATTTACAGAGCAAACCACAGAGAGGATATGTTCCAATAAAACCAGGATGGAGTTCGTTTCATGAAAAAGATGCTAAATTACTCGGTAGTGCTGTTTGTACTAACCATTATACTTTTATTAATCATACCGCTGCCGGCCGGATTGGTGGATGTTGCAATCATATTGAATATTGCTCTTTCCATGATGATTCTGGTGACTACCATGACAATTCATGAACCACTGGAGTTATCGATTTTTCCATCCCTTCTGCTGATAACCACTCTTTTCCGCCTTGGAATTAATGTTTCCACGACCCGGAATATTCTTTCCAATGGAGGCTCCTCGGGCCAGATCATTAAGGCCTTTGGTGACTTTATTCTTCGCGGAAATGTTGTGGTTGGTTTTGTTATTTTCCTCATTATTGTTTTAATGCAGTTCATTGTTATTACAAAGGGAGCAGGGCGTGTTGCTGAGGTAGCGGCCAGATTTAACCTGGATGCCATGCCTGGTAAGCAGATGGCCATCGACGCGGATTTAAGCTCCGGACTTATTAATGAACAGGAGGCCAAGGAGCGCAGGCTAAAGATTCAGAGAGAGGCAGACTTTTACGGCGCAATGGACGGTGCCACGAAGCTTGTAAAAGGCGATGCTGTCATGTCGTTAATTACAACCGGAATTAATTTGATCGGTGGAACAATCATAGGTATTGTTCAGTCCGGGGAGACCATAGGAACTGTTTTAAATACATATTCAATCGCAACCGTGGGTGACGGACTTGTATCTCAGGTCCCGTCTCTGCTCATATCGGTTTCCACCGGTATGATTGTAACCAGAGCAGTTTCTGAAGGAAGCCTGAACGAGGACATCTCAAAACAGTTTATGGCGCAGCCTCATGCCATTATGGTGAGTGGCATCGTGATGGCGGTTCTGGCCTTTATTCCGGGGATGCCTGTCGTGCAACTGCTGGTCATTTCCGTATCTTTAATATCAGGGGGATATTATATATCCAAAAAGATGGAGGAAGCCCCTTATGCTCCGGGAACCGTGGGCTTTTCGGATGCCGGAATGGCTTTGGAACCCCAGGCGGAGGCAGCAGCGTCTCAGACAGTTTCCGAAGACGAGTATTTTAAAGATGTCAACAATGTTTACACACTCCTGTCTGTGGAACCCATAGAGATGGAGTTTGGATACAGCCTGATTCCGCTGGCGGATGAGTCTGTCGGTGGAAGGCTTATCAGCAGAATTGTTATATTCCGCAGACAATATGCCCAGGATATGGGCTTTGTAATCCCGTCCATCCGGCTCAGGGACAGCTCAGGGCTCAGCACAAATCAGTACTGCATTAAAATTAAGGGAGAAGAAGTGGCAAAGGGCGAGCTCCTGGTGGATTATTATCTGGCTCTGGAACCAGATAATCTGGAGAAAGAGGTGGATGGAATTGAAGCCATTGAGCCTGCTTACGGAATTCCAAGCCGGTGGATCCGGCCGGAGGACAGGGAGCGGGCAGAGCTGTACGGATATACAGTCATTGATCCTCTTTCTGTAATGGTAACGCATCTTTCAGAAATCATACGGCAGCATGCTTTTGAGCTTGTGACAAGACAGGAGGTTATCCGCCTCATTGAAAATGTGAGGAAAACTTCACCTGAGCTGGTTGAGGAGGCGTTTCCGAATCTTATTTCCTATAATTTGTTTCAGCGGGTATTAACAGCCCTTTTAAAAGAAGGCGTGCCGGTTAAAGACCTGGAGACCATAATAGAAACCATGATAGAAACCATTTCCGAGACAGGGCTTCCTGTCCGGGATTTTGACGGAATTATTGAGCAGATACGTGTGGCGCTGAAACGGACCATTACCAGGCTTTACTGTGAGGATGGAAGCATGAAGGTCATCACTCTGGATACAGAGCTGGAACGTACCATGGCAGGCTCCATACAAAAGGGAGAGAGCGGACTGTATCTTGCTTTGCAGCCTGATATAATCCAGAGCATTATAAGTCAGATGGCCGAACAGATGAAAAAATTTAACGGCCTTACCCAGAGCCCGGTAATTTTGACCTCACAGGTAATGCGGATACATTTTTACCATTTAATTGAGCAGTTTTATCCGAAGGCGCGTGTTCTGTCATTCAATGAGATTGCAAATAATGTACAGATACAATCTATCGGCAGTCTCCGGCTGGAGGAGGCCAGAAACCGTATGTGATTATAGCGAAGGTGGGTTAAGATAATGCAAAAGGGAATGGAAGAAATGACAAATGAAGAGCTGTTTGTCCTTTACCAGAAAAACAGAGACCCGGAAATCAAACAGGAACTGACGCTCCGGTATCTCTATCTGGCTAAGTCTGTGGCGATTCAGATGAACAATCTGTATTCTGACTTTATGCAGATGGAAGATATCATTCATGAAGGCATTATCGCGATCATGAAAGGTATTGACCGATATGATCCTGAGCGGGACAGTAAATTTGAAACATTTATTTCTCGCCGCATTAGAGGAACTGTGATAGATATTATCCGCCAAAGTAACTGGGTGCCAAGAAATTATCACAAGGATCGTCAGTCCATTGAAAATGCAAGACAATATCTGTACGAAAAACAGGGGCGTATCCCTACCGATGAGGAGGTTGCGGGATATTTAAAGATGAATCTGAAGAAATTCCAGCGGATTCAGCGGATGAGCACCATGGTGAATGTACTTTCTCTGGATATGATAACCCGGGGGGACGAGACCGGACCTGCGCTTCAGGTTCCAAGCGATGATATTGCGGGGCAGCCGGAGGATGTTTTTGTTAAGGGTGAAACGGTAAAAACTCTGATTGAGGCGGTTGACAAACTGAAAGAAAAAGAAAAGCTGGTAATTTCTCTTTATTATGTAGAGGAATTGAGCATGACTCAGGTGGCTCAGATCTTAAATGTAAGCGAGCCAAGGATTTCCCAGATCCACAGTGAGGCGATCCGAAAATTGAAAGCATATATGAAATCACATCTTGGAGAATAAAAAGGAGGAGGAGAAAACATGTATCAGGGATTTTATAATCTTGCTTCTGGTATGCTTACCCAGAGCCGGAATTTGAATGTGGTCAGCAATAATATGGTAAATCTTCAGACTGCCGGTTATAAGCGGGATCAGATGGTTTCCAGCACCTTCCAGGAGGAGATGCTTTACCGTACCGGAAGACGGGCGAAGGGAACACAGGAACCTCTGGCCACAACATCGAAGATCCGCACCGCTTCCAGAACCTATGTAAATTATGACCAGGGAAGTTACGAGACCACCGAGGGCATTTATGATTTTGCAATTGGAGGAAAGGGCTTTTTCTGTATTCAGACGCAGAATGGGGTTCAGTACACCAGAAACGGCTCCTTTGCCGTAGACGAGGAGGGATATCTCGTTCAGGGAGAAAACGGCAGGGTACTTTCGACAGAAGGCCAGCCTATTCGGATTGAGAATGAGAATTTCAGTGTGGACGCTTACGGTCATATTACGGCTCCCGCGCAGAGAAATGCCGATGAGACAGATCCTGAAGGGACAGATGCCGGGGGAGCGGATGGAAACGGGGGAATCCTTGATTTTGGAACGATCCGGCTTGTGGACTTCGCCGATTATGAGCAGCTTCATAAAGAAGATAACGGACTTTTTTCCACAAATCAGGCGGCGACTCCTGTCACCGGAGGGGAAACGCAGATTCTCTGGAAAACACTGGAGAAATCCAATGTTGACATGGTAAGTGAAATGACCGCGATGATGTCTTCCCAGAGGGCCCTTCAGAGTGCGGCCCAGGTATTGAAAATGTACGATACGATTATGGGGAAATCCGCGTCAGATGTAGGAAGAGTATAAGGAGGATATGTATGAACCAGTCATTTTATGTGGGAGCGGTCGGAGCCGGAAGCTGTACGGAAAAGCTCAGTGTTATTGCAAATAATCTGGCAAACGTGAATAACAATGGGTTCAAGCCGAAAACGACGGTTTTTTCTGATCTGATTAATTATAACCTCAACGATTCCCCGGATGCGGTAACGGAATTGCAGGCAGGAGACAGCATGCGTGTGGACAGAACCTATACCACCTTCGACGTTTCACCAATGACCCGGACCGACCAGGAATGCGATTACATGATTACGGAACCCAATCTGTTCTTTAAGGTTCAGGACCCGGTAACAGGAGCAGTCAGCTATACCAGAAACGGACATTTTCACCGGGCTGAGGGAGCGGATGGCTTCTATCTGATGACGGATGGAGGAAAGTTGGTTCTGGATCAAAACGGTGAGCCCTTCAGGCCGGAAGTAATAGATGTGGAAGCGCTGCGTGCCGGGGCAGAAGAAGACTATGGACAGGATGAGGAAGTAACAGACGAGACGGAGGAACAAAAAATCGGCCTTTATACATTCCGCAATCCCAGCAGGCTTTTGAGCACAGGAAACGGCGAGTACGTTCCAAGGGATGCAGGTGCTGAAGAAATCTCTGTGGGGACGGAAAAGTCAGCTCTTGTCCAGGGGGCCCTGGAGGCATCGGGAACGGATGTGGCCAGAGAGATGACCAGGCTGATCGAGTGTCAGCGGGCGTTTTCCTATGCGTTGCGTATGGTTACCACATCGGATGAAATCGAGGGAACCATAAATTCCCTGCGCGGATAAAGAAATATATGGAAGAAACAGTAAAGGTGAGATGGACATGAAAATAAATGATTATGGGGAACTGAAGCTTCAGGAACTGGATGTGATGCGGGAGATCAGCAGCATCGGCTCCAGCCATGCGGCCACAGCTCTTTCTAAACTTCTGCAAAGGGAAATACGCATCACTCTTCCCCAGGTCCATGTCCTGGGATATGAGGATGCAGTGAACCGGATTGGTAATATTGAAGAGATCGTAGCGGCAACCCTGGTGAAAATGAGCGGAGACGTGGACGGGCTGATGCTGTTTCTGTTTAATATGGAATTTGCCAATACGGTGCTGGAAAAGCTTTTGGGAAGAAGTTTTTCCAGTTTTGAAGAGCTGGACGATCTGGATTATTCGGCTTTGGAGGAGGCAGGGAATATTATGATTTGTTCCTATATCAATGCCTTTGCACAGCTGGTGAATATGAACATACAGCTTTCTGTGCCAAGCTCCACCGTGAATATGCTGGGCGGTATTCTGACGGTTCCCATGGCGGAATACGGATATGAGACAGATAAACTGATGTATTTTAACGCGGATTTTATTATGGACGACAAGCGGCTTTCAGACTGGCTTTTAATGCTTCCTGATATGAAATCTTTAAATGATATTTTAGAGAAGTTAGGAGTCTTATAATGCAGGAGAAGGAACTGAGGGTAGGAATTGGAGATATGAAATTTACCAGAGGTACGGGGAAGATTATTACATATGCTCTGGGCTCCTGCATTGGAATCACGTTCTGGGATCCCGCCTTGCGTCTGGGAGCACTTCTTCATATTATGCTTCCTGAACGCTATGAGACGGATAAGGGAAATGTTTATAAATACGCCGATTCCGGTATCCGTGAGACGATCCGGAAGTTAAGCGCCTTTGGTATGGTAAGATCCAGAACTGTGGTCAAAATCGCCGGAGGGGCAAAAATGTTTGAAATCCGCGGAAACGCAGAGTTTGGAAATATTGGAGCCAGAAATACGGATATTGTAAAAAAGATACTGAGAGAAGAGAGAATGAAAATATCGGCGGAGGATACCGGCGGAAGTTATGCGAGGACGATGCTGCTGGATGTAGAAACCGGTGATGTTGCAATCCGCACAATGGGAAAGCCTGAGCGGCATTTATAGGAGGTAGCAGATGAAAAAAGAAAAGGAAGGCATTTTACTTGAATCTGGAACAAATGAAATTGAAATCATGAAGTTCACAATCCAGGGTGAATTTTACGGCATTAATGTGGCAAAGGTCAAGGAAATCATGATGAGTCAGAAGGTAAAGTCCATGCCTCATGCCAATCCGGCCGTAGAGGGAATCTTTAAACCAAGAGATACTCTGATCACAGTTATTAATCTGGCATGTTATCTTTCGGGAGAGCAAGTGGAAAAAGGGCCCAGGGATTTATTTATTGTGACTAACTTTAATAAGATGACAGTGGCATTCCGGGTTCATGGAATTGAAGGAATCAGCCGTATTTCCTGGGGAGATATCCAGAAACCAGATAAGACCATAGCCAATGGAGATGAAAGCATAGCCACAGGAATCGCCCAGTGTGATGGGCAGCTGGTTACCATCCTGGATTTTGAGAAGATTGTGGCGGAGCTTGCTCCGGAGACCACTATTCAGGTTTCAGAAGTAGACGCCATGGGAGACCGGCCTTTAAATGAATCCCCCATTGTGATTGCGGAAGATTCGGTTCTGCTCAGGAAGATGATTGACGATTCTCTGGAACGGGCAGGATTTACCAACGTACAAAATTTTGGAAACGGAAAAGAGGCCTGGGATTATCTTGCTTCCATTAAAGACGACTCTGATTTATATGAAAAAGTTAAGCTTGTTATAACAGATATTGAAATGCCCCAGATGGATGGCCACCGCCTTACAAAACTTATTAAGGACGATCCCAGACTCAGAAAGCTTCCTGTTATTATCTTTTCATCTTTGATTGATGAGCAGATGCGGAGAAAAGGAAAGGAACTGGGAGCAGACGATCAGTTGGCGAAACCAGAGATCGGACATCTGGTGATGATGATGGATAGGCTTCTTAAGGAATATGAGGAGCAAAGAGCGAGGGGGTAATGGGGTATATGGAGAAAGGGAGCCGCATCTTGTTTGGAATGTTGTCTGCTGTGGCCTTTGTTTCTCTGGCTTTCCCCATCCGTTCCCTGGCTGCAAATGGTACCTGGGAACTCCAGAAGGATGGGAAGCGCTGGAAATATATGTATTCTCCGGAAAACTATGCTGCGGACGAATGGATTGAGGACCAGGGTAAGGAATACTATGTGGATTCCAGCGGATATATGCGTACAGGATGGGTAACGGATAAGGATGACAATGCACGTTACTACATGGGGAAAGATGGTGCGAAATGTTTTAATACCTTTACTCCGGATAATCATTATGTGGGGCCCGATGGAATGATTCTGGAGGCCTTTGATACATATCGCAAGCAGGTATCAAAGCAGCTGAAGACATTTGTCAATAAAAAGGCCAAGGATGCAAAACAGCATGGTTTTTTGCTGACAGATTTAAATAATGATGGATACAGGGATATTGCGGTATTTGATAATTTCATGACACCGGAGCGTGTTTTGCAGGTAGCAGTGTGGATGCCTGAGGAGGAGGAACTGGTTGTCCTGGCAAATTCTGACTCTGATGCGGCAGAGCATTCCTTTCTTACCTATAATAAGGAAGAGCAGGTAACTTATCTTACAATTCTGGAGGAGAGCGGGGGAAGAAATTACTTTTCTCTGGAGAAAGGCGAATGTAATTTCGGGAATGCACTGAGCCTGGAACTTAGTCAGAACGACTGGGGAGATCCGATATATTATGTGAATGGGGATAAAATAAAAGCAGAGGAACTGGAAGAAATACTTGAAACGATGCAGGCCCAGACGGGCGGGGCGTTTTCTGAGCAGATACTGCCGGTAAACGAAGAGAATATAAAACTGAAAGTGGATTGCAGCCCCTCTGAGGATGAACTATCCCTGTGGCAGCCTTAAAACGTATCTGAAAATAAGTGGCCGTATGCAGTAATGGTTCAGAGCCGTCTGAATTGTTATGAGCACACATGAAAAAATAGGGAGGAAATATTTTGGCTATTATCATAACTGTTTCTAATCAGAAAGGCGGTGTTGGAAAGACCACCACCTCAGCTGCATTGGCCACTGGAATATCTTCCAGAGGTATGCGGGTTTTGGGGATTGATCTGGATCCTCAGGGCAATCTGGGTTTTTGCCTTGGTCTTGGTTCCTCCGATATGCCCACAGTGCTGGATGCCTTAAAGGGAAAAATTCCGATCGGGGAAGCCATTGTACAGACAGAATACTGCGATATCCTGTCCTCAGACATTACTCTCAGCAGCAGCGGCCTGGAAAAGGGAAATTCCGGAAGAAAGGAATATCTGATACACGACATGCTGGAGCCTGTAATGGATAAATATGATTATATTGTCATTGATACGCCGCCGGCGCTTAACCTCCTTACAGTGAACGCTTATGTGGTATCTGACTTTTTAATCATTCCCATGGCGTCTGATATTCTCAGTCTGGTGGGACTGTCACAATTAAAAGAAACCATAGAATCCGTACAGGAAAACCTCAACCCGGAATTAAATGTGCTGGGAATTTTATTGACTCGCTTTAATAAGCGGACTCTTCTTTCAAGAGACGTGCTGGAAATGGCACAGCAGCTGGCTAAGCAGATGAAAACAACTGTATTTAATACGAAAATAAGGAACGGAGTAGCAATTGCAGAAGCACCGGCCCACGGGGAAAGCATTTTTGATTATAATCCCCGTTCATCTGCGGTAAAGGATTATCAGGAATTGATTGATGAGATTGCAGACAGGATTCATTTAAAGGAGGCGGTGGAATATGGCAAAGAAAACCAATAAGACATCTCATGTACTGAGTCTGCTTACCAATGGTGCGGACCCGGAGGAAACCTCGGGACGGGATTTGGCGGAAGAGAGAAATACAGAAAAACAGGAAAAAGCAGTGACAGAAGCAGCTCCCATGGAATCCGCACCCCAGATACCTGCTTCAGGAGACAAGAGGGTCGTTGTGGTGGAAGATCAGGAGGACGATATTTCCAACAAGATTTTAGATAACCTGGAAAAGCAGCTGGAAAGTCAGGAAGCGCAAAAAGCAGGTCAGGAAGCCCAGGAAGCTGGGGACACCATGCAGGAAACTCAGACGATGGCCCAGGAGCCCCAGAGCACCGCACAGGAGGTTCTTCAGCCTCAGGCTGCTGTGACGGAGGAGTCCCGGAATGTGGAGCAGGAGTCTCATGCTGTGGCACCAGAGTCTCAGCCAGCATCGCAGGAGTCCCAGCCCGTGGTGTCAGAGTCTCAGCCAGCATCACAGGAGTCCCAGCCCGTGGTGCCAGAGTCTCAGCCTGAATCCCAGGAGGTTCAGCCTCAGACTGTGGCCACGGATTCTCAGCCCGCATCGCAGGGGGACAGGAGTGTGTTTAAGGGGCCCAGGAGCGAGACAGAGGAATACCGTCAGATAGGGACACAAAAGCTTCAGGATTTGGTTTCGGATTTTGGCGAGGAAGAATGCCATATTGAAAACGTAATGGAGAATATTATTTCACGCACTGATTTAAAAAAATATATGGACGAATATGGTGTGTGCAAGTGCAGCCGCTGCTGTGCTGATGTGAAGGCATTGATTTTAACCCGTCTTCCGTCCAAATATGTTGTGGTTCAGAAAGATTCGGTGGCTCCCATGATTGGATTTTATGAAAATAAATTCAGAGTCATGATTTTTACTGAGATTTTGAAGGCATGCTTGCAGGTCAAGGAAAAGCCCAGGCACAAATCGTAAGCCGTATGAAATGGTAAGCCGTTCAGAGGCATAGGAACTGCTATGGAAAACCCATGCAGGGCTGCCTGTTCAGGGAGTATAACACCAGAAGAAATACTTAAGATACAGAAAGTTTCAAGAAGGGGAACAGGGAGGACAAAGCAGATGTATCCCGGCCGTGTATATGGAACTTAGGGGGGATCTCTATGTTGAAAGAACATTTTGGCGTAAAAAAACGGTTTCTGACTGCTGTTCAATGCAGCGTAGGAGCGGTGGTAATTTTAATCTGTGTTCTGTCAACTGTGGCTACCTGTAATGGAGATACGGAAACGACTGGAGAGGAATTAACAACAATTGCCCCATTGGAGGAGCGTGCAATTACACTCGTTTTGAATGAAGGCCAGGAGAGAACTTCTTCAAATTTAGCAGAAGAAGCAAAAACAGAAGAATATCTGGGAGAGATGGAGATAGCCGCTTATTGCAGCTGTAAACGCTGTATCAAGGATTCAGACGGTTATACTACCTATTCCGGGCAGCGACCGTCTCAGGGGATTACTGTGGCTGCGGATCTTGAGCTCTTTCAGATAGGGGATAAACTACGAATAGGGGATCATGTATATGAAGTACAGGATAAGCTTTCAGCCAGAGCTAAAGAAAAGCTGAGTCTGTATTTTGACAATCATGAGGAGGCCCTGGCCTTTGGAAGGACGAAGCTTCCGGTATATCTGCTCCACCAGGAGGAAATGCGTGATGGGACATCGCTGGGAGTTTTTGAGATTACCGGTTATTGCAGCTGCGAAGAATGCTGCGGTGAGAAAGAGGTTTATCTGACAAAATCAGAAACCATACCGAAATCGGAACATACTGTGGCTGCTGATTTAAGCATTCTGGAAATGGGTACAAAAATAGAAATTGACGGGATTGTTTACACCGTAGAGGATACAGGAAAGCGCGTAAAGGGGAATGTAATTGACATTTATTTTGATTCCCATGAGGAAGCAGTTCGATTTGGAAGACAGAAGAAGGAAGTATATCTGGTTCAATAATAGGAGATTTTTATGGAGCGATTAATATATGAAGGCCGTTTTCTTGTAAACACAGTAGGTGGAATTATGCGCCGGGATGATTTGCGCGTAATGTATGGCCGGATGAACTGGGAAAAAATATTCCGGGAGGCAGATTATCATAAAATTGCCAATATCATATATTTAGCTTGTTTGGGAAATGGTGATCAGATACCAGATCGGTGGAGGGAGCGGCTTTTTGATCGTTACCAGAAATCTCTGATGTTTGGGGATGTATACAAGGATGCTCAGAAGGAAATTCTGATGATGATGGAAATGATGAAGCTTCCTTGTTTTGTTATTTCTTCCTGTGCAATTCGCGAGCTGTATCCTGTTCCGGAGATGGCGGACTGTGGACTTCTTAAGATTTTGGTGGATGAAAATAGTTACGCCCTGGCGAAGGGGTATATGATAGATTTAGGCTACGAATCAGACCGTTTATATAAAGGATACGGAGAACATATGAAGAATGCCGCCGGCTTCGACATGGAGCTTTATCATAAGCTGCCGTTCCGCACAAAACTGTATGATAAAAATATAAAACTTATGTTGGAGACTGCGCCTTTTTTCGACAATTATCAGTATGTGAGGGCGCTTTCCATCGAGAATCAGTTTGTTTACAGGCTGGCAAAGGCAGCCTACGCCTATGTAATGGATGAGCTTTTGCTCCGTGATGTCCTGGATTTATTCGTATTTCACAGGCATTGGCAGGAAAAAATGAATATGGAATCTGTTGAGAGGAGACTGGTGAATTTTCGAATCGATGAACTGGGGGAAAAAATTCTGCAGATTGCATATATGTGGTTTGGAAGCAAAGAGGATCGGGCAACAGATGGCCTGCCTGAAGATATCCATGTATACGATAATCTGGAAAACAGAATTTTGAGCAGAGGCTATCTGAACAAAGAAACCAGTCAACAGGCATTAAAGCTTGAGCGTTTAATCCGGCGGGAAATTAAAAAAGAGCAGGCCCGGGAAAAGAGAGCAGCTTTCACTGAAAAGTGGAGCAAGAGATGGAAAAAAATAAAACGCATGTTAAGCTGGGCTTTTCCAGAATACAGATATATGTGTGTCATTTACCCCATTCTGGAAAATATTCCAATTCTTCTACCTGTCTGTTGGATATGGAGAGGAATACGGCAGTTAAAGATATTGATTACAAGTAATCTATTTAAAAGGAAGTCCGATTGATATTATTCACGGACTTCCTTTCGCTGTTGTTCCAGTACTTCCTGTAAAGAGTGAATGGAATTAATAGAAGGGAGAAGAGAGGCCTCGTTGGTTTCTGCTGCGATGGCCAGCTCCTCCCGCATAATTTTAATATCCTTGGGGGCGTCAATTGCCAGACGAACCCCCATAGACGTACTTTCAAGCACTGTGACTCTGATTTGATCCCCTATTAAAATACTTTCGTTCGTTTTCCGATGCAATATCAGCATTGCAATTACTCCTGTCTTATGGTTTTTTTATGATGTTGGAAAAAGTACTCAGTTTATGGCGGTATCCGTAATTGGTATTTTCTAAAATAACCTGACGGGCGGCTTTCGTTTTAGGATTGATAGCCAGCGGACATTTGAGATTCACAGTGTCCTCAAGGTAGTTGTTTTTTATGACACATACTGCATAATAGGAAAGCTCATTGCTGCTTTCTGCTTCCAGAGAAGCCAGATCTTCCGCCTCCAGTTCAGGGGAGTAATCTGGACATAAAGTGGTAGGCGCAATAACCACAAAAGCCACCTGGGAGTTTTCAACGGACTGCATCAAAAGCAGGGACTCATTCTCCTCGTCTAAACGCAGAGGGAGAAACTGTTTTAAATCAGGGAAGCCAAAGAAGCCATCCGCTACCGTAATTAAATCAGACGGCTTATATTCGACTTCTCCATAATAATCAGTCTGTATTTTCATAAAAATCAGCCTTTCCGCGCTGCTGTTATGCCTGTATATCAATCAGGCCCCCGGCAGCGTCCTTGCGGGGAGGTACGTAATTAAAATCACCCAGATATTCAAATTGAACTTCCGGATACTGGGTTATAATCGTTACGGACATGGCCGGAATGTAAGACAAATCCCCTTTTGCAATACGGAACTCAAAAGCCTCCCGTTGCACAAGATATTCGGAAACGGATTCGGAATTGCCTGATGAAACTGCCGCAGACTCATCGCCGTTTACGGAAACAGAGTCTGCCTGTCGTGACGATGGATAATTTAATGCGGAAACGGTATCGGAATCCCGCATGCTTTTCTGGGACGCAGCCGAAACCGACGGTGCGGTTCCCAGATTTGCTCCGGAATTCTGTGGGGAAATAGCCACAGGAGAACCGGAAGAAAAAGTCTGCCTGTATTTACTCATGAAATCAAGGCTGGAAGAGTTTCCTTTAACATGGTATTGGTTCTGATAAGCATGATAAAGGGAAAAAGTCCTTTGCCGTTCCGCTGCAACGGATTGAGAGGGAACCAGCCGGGCATTTTGTGTAAAACGGGTAGATTGAAAAGGAATCGAAGTAACCTTTATAAGCGCTGCCATATCTCCACCCCCTGTCTAAGTATAAAAATCAGCGCATAAAATCAAATAAAGATGTTCCAAACATATAGGAACTGACCTTCAGCGCAGCATTATAGGATTGCTGATAGGAATACATCTCAATAATAGAATCATAGGGATCTGCTCCCAGTTTGTTTTTGTATTGTTCGGTCAGATTAATTTTATCTAATCCAAGGCGGTCTTCCGTGGTTCCCAGAATGTTGTATTTGTTACCCAGATCACTGTACACGGTACCAAGCCGATGCTCTGACGTGGTCATCTTATCCATGACCGGGGCGAGGGTTTCTCTGAACTTTGTTCTGTCGCTATCTTCCATGTAAGTATCTATTGACTTCACTGCCTGAGCAATTAGTCCGATGGGGCTTTCGTTCAGAAGTTCCTTTATCTGACCTTTTAGTTTAGTGAGATCTGAGCCAGCCTGAGCCTTGACTGTATCAGAGGACAGGCCGGTAATGGCGTTTAAGCCTCCGGTATAGGTGTCTACCAGGGTTTCGCGATCATAGATCGTTCCGTAGCCGATATCCATTCTTCCCTGTTCACTCATGGCCTTGACAATAGCGTTAAGAGTCTCGTCTTCACCCATATTCGCTCCATTTGGATCTGTGCCGGTGAACGTATACTGATAGCTTCCGTCTGCCTGTTCTTCCATTTTCATTTCCATTACAGTCGCCTGAGCATCACCGGGGAACTTATGGGTATAGGTCAGAGTCATTCCATCAGCGCTGAGGGAAAACGGAGGGGTAGAGACATCATTGCCCCCATAAATGTAAAAGTCCCGGTATTGAGCGTTTAAATCGTTGGCCATGGTCTGCTGATATGCCAGAAGTTCATCCTTGGTAGTCTGTACTAAACCGGGGTCTATATTACTGGTTTCAGTAAGAATATATTCCACACGACCTTTTGCTTTTGATAACCTTGTCTGAATATCTCTGACACCAAGCTCCTGCTGATACAGACGGTTCTGTACATCTGGGATCAGATTCAGTTTGCTCAGAGTATCCAGATACTGGTTATCAATCTTTTTTCCCTCGTAATAAGCGAGGGGGTTATCCGCAGCCGCTTCATAGGCTTTTCCGCTGGATATTTTATTCATGCTTTTATTAAGGCGACCATGGACATCGTTGACAGAACTTCTGAAATTACGAAAAGTCGCATTATTTGTAACACGCATAATGAACCGTACCTCCGTTTCTTATATTATCTTCCTACCAGACCGGTATTATTAATCAGGGTATTGAGGGCTTCATCTAACGCTGTCATAAGTCGTGACGCTGCATTATATGCAGAAACATAGGCCATCATATTAGAAGCCTCTTCGTCCAGGCTGACACCGGAAACGGAATCTCTGGAATTCTGAATGCCGTTCAACACAGTAACATCCGTTTTCAGGGTATTGGTGTTGAAACTGGAATCATTGGCCAGGACAGTGGAAATATTATTCATATAATCGGCGAATGATTTATTGTCCAGCTCTTTGGGATAAGTTGTTCGCATGGCTTCCAACATATCCAGAATCGTGTCAGTGGGATTGTCTCTCGTATTGTCAATATGAGCAGTACCTTCGATCCAATCCTTGCTGATACCGATTGTAAGGGCATTTATGTCATCAGGATCATTGTTCTGCTTATTGGCAAGCAGGATTCCACCGCCACCGGTATTGTTGTTTGTGTTGATATTGTTTATTGTTTTAGCAAATGTCTCAGCCAGAGTATTCAGTCGATTCATATAATATTGGTAGCCTCTGACGTCATCAATGGTCTTGGTTCCGTTAATTAAAGAGCCATCCCCTTTTTTGCCAAGCATATCAAGACTTGCCTGAATGGAGCCTCCGGAAAGCTGAGCTTTGGTAGCGGAAACCGACACATCTGCACCTCCGGCAGACTCGGCCGCCTTAAAACTCACCATTGCATTTAAGGGATCGTCCTGACTTCCGGCAGCAATAGAAAGGGAACCATAATTTTCGCCCCGCGTGCCTTCTGTTCCATTGACAAGGGTGAGACGCTTTGGACTACCATCTGTATCTGTATAAAGAAGTTCCACTTTTAAATCGTCTGGCCAGTCTTTCTTCTTGATAATATTACCATAACGGTCGTATTCATATATTTCATTTGGGGCATCTGTCCCATCCGGATTTTTTCCATCATGGGCACTGTCCTTAAAATAAGTAACTTCAATAGGAATATAGCTGGAAAGGGTATCTAAAAGATTATTTCTCTCGTCCATCAGCTCCAGGCTTTGCTGACCGAGAATCTGATTTTGCTTAATCTGCTGGTTTAAATCACCAATCTGCTGTAAAATTTCATTAACTGTTTCCACAGCGCCGTTTTCGCTGGTTCCTTTTCCGTCCAGTTTTGCAAATTCCTCTTTCTCAGCGGCCTCAACCTGCCGGGCAGCATCATTGATAAGATTGGTGAGGGCACTCATGCGGGATTGCAGGTTGGTTTCATATACCGGATCATGAAATTTATCCAGATCCTGCATATCAGTCAGAATCACCTGAATATCGTCGATGGCTGTTCGAACTCCGTCTATGTTGCTTTCATCAAAGGCTCTTGCAAGAACATCCAGGGAATTCTGCATGGACTCGGCATAGCCGGCTTTTTTCATCTGTGTGCGGTACTGGACATCCAGATAAGGGTCACGTATTTGGGAAACCTTATCCATATGAACACCGAAGCCCACGGCAATCTCAGAGCCATTCATATAATGGGCGACAGGATTCGTGTAGTTTAAGCTGGAGGTTTCCAACTGCTGGCGGGTATATCCCACCGTATTCATGTTTGACAGATTCTGTCCGACAATATCCAGACGCTTCTGGTTCGCCTGAAGGGCGGATAGAGCGGTGGAAAAGCCGGCAAATGTAGCTCGTACCATATATTATGCTTTCCTTTCAAATAGTTGGTTTGTCTGCCCGTGCTCTGAAAGAGCTTTCTGAAACTCTGTCAGGCGAAGGGTGATGATTCGATCTGCACTGTCTTTGGCATCCATTAAAACTCCCAGTTCCCTGTCCAGCTCTGTGAACAGGGGGAGCAAGAGCTCTTTTTGCTCCCTGGAGACAGCGGAAAGAATTTCACGGAAGGTAAGGTCTTTCCAACCCAGGGCTTCAACCTGATGGAGCCTGTTCTGCTCCAGACCCCGGAGCTTAAGAAGAATAGCCTGTTCCTGTTGTATCAATCCACTCATTTTATCATGATGCCCTTCAGAAGCGGAAGTGGCCTTTTGTTCCTCAATCTGCCGGATATCCTTTACCACATCCGTAATCAGAGTGATGGAACGGGCGAATTCATTCAGTGTGTTGTCCATATGCCCTCCACCTCGTTACCGGTAGCCCAGCATATGTTCAGCTATGCGTCTGGAATCAGGGGTATAAGTTCCGGCCTCAATTTGCTGTTTCAGTGAGAGAACCCGTTCCCGGCCTGCACCCGTTTCAAGTTTAGCAGCGGCTTCCCGGGCCAGGACACGGGCAAAAGATGCATCATCCGTATAAGGAGAGGACTCCTTAAGGGATATCTTGTCAAAATCACATGTCGCGCGTCCTGCAGGCGTTTTGGACGGATTTGCAGAAGAAGCGGGAGAAATATAATCGAATCCACCTATCCTGTTGATATACGGTTTTATATTCATAAAAGACCTCCTTCCCTTTATGGTTGGATCGTAGTTGTTTTACAAACGAAAAGGACATTCTGCCAGGTTTGCCGGAGGCAGAATATAGCTCCTACATGCATATAATATCGGCTTTTTTTAAAAGTTAATAAGGTCTAAGTGAAAAACTGTTAAAATATTTTTTCAATATAATGCTAATAGAAAATGAAAATGTGCCGATATTAACATAGGTATGGTTTGCAACTGTTCAGTACGTCTGTGCATTTCCTGCACTGACTGTAAAGATCAAATCAGCCAGAGGATAAAAATCCCATCGCCACAGGCGATTTTTAATAAAATTTTGCTTGTAACTGTGAAAGTATTGAACGGTTACAATGGTTTTATTCATGGAGGTAGTATGGCCAATATTTTGCAGGTAAGCAACATTCCTGTCCGGCAGGACAGAAACACGCCGGACATACAAAAAAATGGAAACTATGAGGAAAACCAGCAGGTCCAGAATCCGGTGGATGTATCCCGCGTTGTACGGGCAGATGGCCAGGATACAGAGGACGCGAAAAATGCGGCGTCAGGAAACGGTTACAGTATTATAGATTACGAAAGCAATTATGGAGCTTTTATAAAAAAAATTGCTGCTGAAGGGACCCAGATGTTCAAACTCCTGGAGCAGTTGTTTGACAGAGAGGGAACCGGGGTTTTAGCAGGATTATCAAAAGATACGGCTGAGGTCGGGGAGCTTGTGGAGCAGCTGATGGCCTCAGTCCGGATGGAGACGCCGGAAGAGCTCATGAGTTTTTTGAAAGAACAGCAGTTTGTCCAGGCAAAGTTTTCCGGGCCTTTTTTTGACAGCCTGAGAAATATTTTGGGGAAAGGAACGCCCGAGGGTTCCAATATTCTGAGACAGGGAGCACCTGAGGCTTTAAAAGAAGCGGCGGTTTCCTTCCTGAAAGTTTATAATGACTTTTCCTCAGGAGAGCATCTTCTCCATCAGATGAAGTCCATTTCGGAGGATATTAATCAGTTGATGTTCCGGGGCTTCCGGGATGAGTTCGAGCAGCTGTTGAACAGCATGGACTGGGAGGCGAAGGACGGAGATACTGCTGCCAATACGATGCTTTTGAACAACCGCGTAATCCCGTTTTTATCAAATTATATATCCAGGACTCATGATTACGGGGCAGTCAGAGACGCGGTTATGCTGTTTATTTTCCATGCCGTCCGGTATGAAAATGGAAGTAAGGACAGATTGGCCCAGATGTTTGAACGTCTGGTTGGAAATCGCGAGTACGAACGTTTTGACAGAACTGGCGGGAAGAAAAGTCTTCCTGAAGTTCTGGAAACTCTGAAGCAGCCTGCAAGGGGGAAAGTTTTTTCCGATACTTTTTCCGAGATTCTTTTAAAGGGGGCAAAGGGGCAGGGCGGCCTGGAAAACGTTCAGCAGTTCCATCAGGCGCTGGACAGAATGCTCTTAAATGAGAGTGTGTATATGCCTGTTTTGCATATGATTTTTCCCTTCCGATTTAAAGAAAAGGATGTTATGTCGGAATTATGGATTAATCCGGATGCAGGAAAAGAGGATGAGGAAGGCGGACGGAGGATTAAGCTGTTCCTGAAATTTGATATACAGGATTTGGGAGATTTCCAGCTGTTTCTGGCCCTTCAGGACAGAAAGGTAGACATGCAGTTAGATGTCCCGGAGGCGCTGTTGGAAAAGCATGATGCGATTCAGAAAGGTATTTCTGAAATTATAAAAAAGAACGGTATGGGAGTCAACCGTTTTCTGGTAAAAAGGAAAGATAAGGAGATAGAAATCCAGGATGCTTTTCCGGAAATAAGAGAAAAGGGGCGCGGAGTCAATGTTAGAATTTGATGAGCTGATGAAGAAAAGAGCGGTTGCGTTAAAATATGATTCCAAGAATAACCGGGCTCCAATTATTGTGGCTTCCGGAATGGGGTATCTGGCGGAAAAAATTACGGAAACCGCCGCTGAGGCGGGAGTGCCTGTATATGAGGATGATTCCCTGGCAGTGCTGTTAAGCCAGATGAAGCTGGGGGCGGCTATACCGGAAGAACTGTATCAGGCGGTAGTGGAAATTTATTTGTATTTTCTGGATTATAAACCGGAGGAGGAAACAGAAAGTTAATTATGAAAATGCGGAAATCGGGACTGATGCTGGTTCTATGTTTTCTGGCGCTGGGAGCGCCCTTTAGAACAGAAGCGGCAACCAGGCCTATTCAGACTGTCAGTGTAAAAGTAAATTCAAAGCTGGAGCCGGGAGGGCACCTGCCCTCTATTGAGATTGGCACTCAGACACCAGAGGCGGGGGAAGTAAGCGTTTCAGGCGGCAGTAACAAATATCAGGTGACGGAAGCAGAATGGGCGGATAAGGGAAATAAAGCTCTTAAGGCCTCAGACGAACCGAGGATGAAAGTGACCCTTGAACCTGCTGATGTGGGGGAGGACTATTTTCTGGCAAGCTATAAAAAATCAGATATAAAGGTTACCGGAGGAACCTTCGTATCGGCAAAGCGTGATGGAGATAATCTGGTGGTAACCCTTCGGGTGAGCGGAGTAAAGGGAGAGTATGACCCGCCGGCTGATGCATTCTGGCACGAGGATAATCTGGGAGAGGCCCGGTGGGAAAAACCGGAAAATACTTCAGGGTATTATGAAGTCCAGCTTCTGAGGGATGATAAGGTGGTTTTTAAGCTGGCAAAGGTATCAGGCCTGCGTTATAATTTTTATCCCTATATGACAAAAGAGGGGATATACACTTTTAAAATCAGAACCATACCGGAAACGGACGTACAGGTAAAGTATGCGAAGAGAAGTGAATGGCTTGAATCTGGTGAACTGGAAATTACGGACCGCTATGTTTCTGACGGAAAAGGCCAGCAAAACAAAAACAATTCCGTAGTGAAGGGAACGAAGGACACTATCGGATGGATAAAAGAAGAAAATGTCTGGAAATACCGGTATCCCAGCGGTGATCTGTGCCGGGGAAAATGGGAAGAGATAAACGGTCTCTGGTATTATTTCGATGTGGACGGAAATATGCTTACTGGCTGGCAGAAAATAAACGGAAGAGATTACTATTTGTATGCCGATGGTCAGATGGCAATAGGCTGGGCCAGACTGGATGGTCTCTGGTACTACTTCCGGCCGGAGAAAGAGGGAAATAATCCTCCTGGCAGTATGGTGCCCGGCGGCTGGAGAGTCATAGGGCCGTACTATTATTATTTCAATGCCGATGGTTCCCTTTATACAGGCTGGCTTTTTAAAGACGGCGGCTGGTATTACCTGAATACTGTGGATAACAGTCTTCAGGGAGCTATGTTTACCGGATGGATCAAGCGGGATGGAAATACATATTTTACAGATTCCAACGGAAGAATGATGGAGGGCTGGTGTCAGATTGACGGGGCCTGGCATTATTTTTATCCGGGTTCCGGGGAAATGGCACATAATACGGAAATAAACGGATTCTATGTGGATGAAGACGGTATCTGGAGATAAGAATGAACGCCGGAGATAAAGGCGGAATCCGGAGATGAGGATGAAAGCCGGAAATAAGGAGGCAGACATGAAAAGAGGATACGGCGTAATGCTGGCCTTTGCGGCGGCATGTATGGTGGTGGCAAAGCCGTGTATATATGCAAGAGGAGCCGAGTCAAGTGTAATTGAGAAAGCAGCAGTAAGTTTAAAAACTACATATGGAGAGTCAGGAGAGATTCCGGAACCGGAAATTACGGTAGACGTAAAAGGGGGTTCCATAGAGGATATCCAGTACAGGACGGATTATGATAAATGGGAGCCCGGAAAAAAGGTCAGGATAGAAATTACAGTACAGGCGGATGAGGGGAAGTATTTTCCTGTATCCCTTAACCGTTCCCAGTGCAGGGTCACGGGAGGCGATTTTGTGTCAGCCCGTTCTCTGGAGGATAAACGGCTTCAGATAAAGGTGGATTATAAGCCGGTTACGGTTCTGGGAGAGACGGAGCGGGCTGGATGGTTCACTAACTCCAAAAAGCGGGCCACATGGAAATCTGTAAAGTATGCGCCAGGCTATTCTCTGGTGCTTTACGGAGACGATAAAGTTGTAAAACGTATGAACGTGGAAACAAACAGCGCGGATCTTTCGGATTTTATGAAGGATATGGACAAAACATATTATTATGAGGTCAAGGCTGTTCCGGTCACTTCGGAGGAAAAAAAATATTTAAAGGAAGGGCAGTTCGTAACCTCCACATCCCAGGAATTCGACTGGGAAGATCTTGAGGAGGAGGAAGAAAAAAAGCAGACCCCCGGGGATGGCGGGGAAATCCGGGGGGATTCCTACATTATGCCTGACGGGAGCCGTGCGAAAGATACCTGGAAAAAGATTTCGGGGAAGTGGTATTACTTTGACCGGGATGGAGTCCGGGTTAAGGGCTGGTTCCAGACCGGAGGCAGATGGTACTACATGGACCAGAGCGGTGTCATGTGTACAGGCTGGGTTTCACCGGATGGACATTCCTGGTATTTCCTGGATGAAAACGGAGAGATGCAGACAGGCTGGGTGGAGCCAACCCCTGGTTCCTGGTATTATTTAAGAGAGGACGGTCTGATGCAGACAGGCTGGGCGCAGCCAACCTCCGGGACCTGGTATTATTTAAGAGAAGATGGTCTGATGCAGAAGGGATGGCTGCAGGTCGGAGAACACTGGTACTATTTCAGAGATAACGGGACCATGGCTGTCAATACGGTTGTGGACGGATGGCAGATAGAAGCGGATGGTATTGCTTATCGGATTTCATAAGAGGAGGTTTTGTTGTTATGGAATTTATTTCAAATGTGGCGGAGGCCGAGGAGCTTCTTTTAAAGACAGGAGGAAACCGCAGCCTTAAAAGCAGTGGCAGCGAATTTGGAAATATATTTAAAAACAGTGCAAAGAGTATGGATATGGATGCCATCTTTGAACAGGCCGGAAAGACGTTCGGGGTATCCCCGAAGCTTCTGCGGGCAGTGGCAAAGCAGGAGTCCGGCTTTAACCCCAACGCGGTGTCAAAAGCGGGAGCTGTGGGTGTGATGCAGCTGATGCCGGGGACCGCGAAAAACCTGGGCGTCACAGACCCCTATGACCCATGGCAGAATATTATGGGAGGAGCCAAATATTTAAAAGAACAGCTGAATCGTTTTCAGAATGTGGAGCTGGCGCTGGCCGCTTATAATGCCGGACCGGGAGCCGTGCAGAAATATGGAGGCATACCGCCTTATGAAGAAACGCAGAATTATGTGAAAAAAGTGATGGGATATATGGGAGAATCCGGGGAGTCTCTGGCGGCGAACCGAAGCGTGAGCATCCCGTATTCCGCCCTGGGGGGGAATAACACTTATCTGGCTGCTTCGTCCGCATGCGGAGGACTGGGCGGAAGCGGGCTGTTTACGACTCAGGGACTTCTTGAGAGCCTGTCCGTGCGCCAGGAGGGAGACGACATTGTTATGGATAAAGAGAGCTTTGTGAATCTGATTCAGATTCTTCGCATACAGATGATGATGGAATCAGGAAGTCAAATCGGAATGATGGAGATTTAGATAAGATGGGAATAAATAAAAAAGATGAGATTTTGAAGGACTGCAGCCGGTGCGGTGTCTATAATCACAAGGGGAAACGCCTTGCTGAAGCCAGAGTGGTACATACAGGTAATAAAATCAGCCTTTATTTTTCGGAATTTAATCTTTCGGACGGACGGTTTAAAACGAGAGTGGATTTTTTCGATGAACGACGCGGGATGGTTATGACATTGAGTGAGGTTGTCATACGCAGGAATCCGGCTTTCCCGGAAGAAGATGAGCCATGGATCGGTGAGTGCGTGATTCTGGATGTAAAGCAGGTGGTGCAGAGGCAGAAGGATATCCGGGTAAAGGTTGATATGGATATGAAGTTCAGAAAATGCAGCGACGGGACTGAATTTTTTGGAACGATCGGGAATTTATCGGCCGGCGGCCTTTATGTGATAACAAAGGCTGTGCTGTTAAAGGGGGAACGGATTGGTTTTTCTTATAATTTCCGGACCCTGGAGCGTCCTTTTGAAGCTGAGGTGCTTCGGGTAGGGCAGGCCGGAGAAAAAGGATATGGGTATGGCTGCCGCTTTTTAGGCCTGACGGATGGAGGAGAAGCAGCGATCCGTGGCTTTGTATACAAGAAACAGAAAGAAAAAGGCGCTGAAAAGGCATGAAAATCAATCTTGTAATGATTATGAAAAATGAAGAACGCTCTCTGGAACGCTGCCTTAAGCAGGCCAGGGAGGTTGTTGACGAGATTGTCATAGCCGACACGGGCTCCACGGATCGTTCCGTTGAAATTGCGGAAAAATTTGGGGCAAAGGTTTGGAAATATGAATGGAGCGATGATTTTGCGGCGGCCAGAAATTTTGCACTCGAACATTCTGATGCGGAATGGAATCTTATACTGGACGCGGATGAGTATTTGCTGCCCTGCCGCAGAGAAGAGCTGGAACGAAAGATTCAGGAGTATTCCAATAAATATGGAAGACACTGGATCGGCAGCCTTCTTCGCAGAGACTTCTGGAAGGAGGAGGGAAGGACGGAGAGCAGTCTGACCTGCCTCCCCAGGTTTCTTCCCAAAGGGGTCCGTTATTTCGGCATTATTCACGAGCAGCCGGAAGAGACGGGGCCCTTTTTAAAACTCCCCCTGGAAGCAGAGCATGACGGGTATTTATATGCAGATAAGAGCGGGCGAAATCTGGAATATTTAAAAAAAGCAGTAGAACGTTATCCGGAAGATATGTATTACCGGTTTCAAATGGCAGTTACTCTGCGGAATGCAAAGAAACCTCTGGAAAGTCTTGAATGGTTCCGGCAGTTTTATGAGAGTGGAGACAGAAAGTCCGGATATTGGTCGGAGGGGGTGGTTTCTTATTTATATGCTCTGATGGAGTCAGAAACCCAGGCGGGATTAAGCAAGGCACTGGAGATTGTAAACAGGGAACAGGCGTATTTGAAGGACAGGGCAGATTTTTGGTTTGTATGCGGCCTATTTTATATGAAACTGGTACTTTCTGATATTTCGCGATATCTTGAATTTTTGCCTAAAATTGAGGAGAGTTTTCTGAAATGTCTCCGGATTGGTGATCATCCGGGCTGCGTGGCTGGCACCGGTTCTTTTAAGGCGGCGTACAATCTGGCTTTGTGGTATGAGGTATCGGGACAAACGGAGAAGGCAGTAAAATATTATAAAGACGCTGCGGAAAGCTTTGAGCCTGCAAGAGAACGTCTTGAAAAACTTATTACTTAAAAAAACTTATCTTTTTGGCAAAAACGCCGAAATTAAATTATAAAGAGAAATAAAGCCGTGCAGAAAGGAGAAGGAATTGATGCAGGTACGAAATAATATAGCATCTATAAATTCATCCCGGAATCAGGGAATCACAAAAAGCAAGCTGAATAAGACCCTGGAAAAGCTGTCCTCTGGTTATAAGATCAACCGCGCCGGAGATGACGCGGCAGGGCTTGCCATATCGGAGTTAATGCGGAGCCAGATTGCCGGATTGGATCAGGCCATGCGGAATAATAACGATGGTATCAGTATGACGAACACCGGAGAAGGCGCACTCCAGGAAATTCATTCCATGCTTCACAGAATGAAAACTTTGGCCATTGAGGCTGCGAACGGTACGTATAATTCGGTTGCAAGAGCAAATGTTGATATGGAGCGCCAGACATTGTTGGGTGAAATTGATCGTATTAGTCAGTCAACGGACTTTGCGGGAATTCCTTTGTTTGGAGAGAAGGATGGAGAAATTCCTGAGGGCTGGATCCCCCCAGAGTTACGGGATAAGATCGAGTTTCAGATTGGTCATTCATCAGAAGAGGTTTTGGATGTGGGGCGGTATTATATGGGAAGCCGGGAACTTCTTCTGGATAATACCAGTTTCAGCACCAGGGAGTCTGCCAATGCTGCTGTGGGTGTAATTGATACGGCAATCTCCGCAGTGACGAAGGTAAGGTCAGATTTTGGAGCTGCCTATACTCATCTGGTGCATACCAATAATAATCTGGGAGTGACGAAGGAGAATATGACGGCCGCGGAGAGCGGAATACGTGATACGAATATGGCGGAGTACTTTACAGAGCTTACCACACAAAATATCGTGCTTCAGGCTTCCAACGCCATGCTCTCTCATGCAAATAACCTGCCGGACCTTGCACTCCAGCTTCTCAGAGGGTAAGTAACCGGGGAAAATGCGAGCCGTATCCCTCCGGTATATTAACCAAATACCCAGAAGGTTCCCTCGCCCTGAAGCGGCAGGGGGTTCACCGTGAGGATGGCTGAAATGCTCTTCCTGTTATAAAGAGCAGATACAGGCTGGCCAGAGCAGTATGGAAGCTGTACTGGCCGGCTTTTTAACCTTATTGCCTTTCTCTCTTATGTTTTTTGGTAAAATGCCGATAAATATATAGAGAAATAGAGTGAAAAAGTAAACCAGAATTAGAGGAAAGAAGGGAATAAAAAATGGCAAGTATATCTGGAGCAACAAATAGTTTAGGAAATACAACTTTAAGAGGATATGGCGGTCTCAGCTCCGGTATCGACCGGGATTCCATCATCGAACAGATGACGTTAAAAACTCAAACCAAGATCACAAGCCAGCAAAAGAGTATGACGAGCCTTGGCTGGAAGCAGGAAGCTTACCGGTCTGTCAGCGGAAAAATTCTGGATCTTCAGGATAATTATTTTTCGTACAGCAGCGGTTTTAACTTAAAGGACGCTTCCGTGTTTGCAAAAAACAGAGTGTCCGTATTGGGAAATTCAGATGCGACGAAGTTCGTATCAGCCAGTGGAAGCTCCTATATGACAAATTATCTGTCCATATTAGGTGTGAAGCAGATGGCGTCTTCTACTACGCTGCAGTCGGCTAAGAAAGGAACTGCGAGTATTAAGACAGAAATCACAGCAGACAGTCTTAAGGAGAAGAACTGCGTGACATCTGAGCTTCAGGGAAGGAGACTGGAGTTTGGCGTCTATGGGACGGATGGCAAATTCAGAACCGCCGGAACCTTTACATTCCCGGCTTCCTATAAGGAGAAGGACGCGAATGGAAAAGAAATTACTGTAACGCTTGACTATACCTCTGATATGGATGCGGAAAACAGCAAAACGGGAAAGACGTTCGGGGTGGAGTTGGCAGAGGGACTTAATAAGGCTCTGGCTCAATCCAACATTAAATCCGGGGATGCCAAGCTTTCCGATGTGGCGGAATTTAAATACGAGGATGGTGTTATGAAATTCCAGACAAAAGATGGAAAGACAACGGATCTGGCGATCCGCTCCACTTCCAGTGCACTGACGGCCCTGGGCTATGATAAAAGCGGAAAGAACGAGAAGGACGGTGTCAGCCTGAAGGAGTTGGGGGAAGGCCAGAAGCTGTTTAAGGATACTTCTGTGAAAAGACAGAATATGGCTGACTTTCTGAGAGGGAAAAAGTTGTCCTTTAGTTTTGGAGGACAGACCAAGCAGATTGAGTTAGTAAAATCCGGTGATACGATTAGCGGTCTGGATGATCTTAAGAAAAATATTCAGGAACGTTTGAACCAGGCATTTGGAACAGATAATATTGAGGTGAAGAACAATGGTGGCAGTCTGGAATTTAATCTGGGCAAAAATGCCAGCTCAAACCAGACCCTTACGATTGCCTCCAGTGACACAGATGTAAGAAGAATATTGGGGATCGGAAAAGAGGCCAGCAATAAGCTGAGCACAGAGGGCAGTATCAGAGATAATATTGATAAATTATTGCCAGACGCATCGGATGATGAAAAGAAGGCTTTTCTTGAGGATCTGAATACAAATGGACTGAAGATTAATGGTGTGACAATTAAGGGAGTGACAGCCGATACCACAATCAGTTCCATGATGGATAAGATCAATGCAAATGAAGAAGCCGGTGTGAAGGTTTCCTACCTCTCAGGCTCCAATCAGTTTGTTATGATTACATCGGAGACTGGAAAGGGGAGACAGATTACCCTGGATGGCGCTTCCAAGATGCTATTTGGCGCCAAGATAGAAGGGGAGGGGTATGTGGACAGCAACTTTCAGAAAAAGGATGACCAACAATGGGCGGATGGCAGCAGCCTGGAAGACGGAAAGAACGCTGAGGTGCTTGTAAGCTATGGAAATGGCATCACGACTACTGTGGAAAGTTCTTCCAATACCTTTGATCTGGATGGCATGAAGGTTACAGTTTCCGGTACCTTCGGATTTGATGAGAATGGTAAGCAGGATCCTTCCATGGCGGTAACCTTCAGCTCCGAGGCAGACGTGGAGGGCGTGACCGAGAAGGTCAAGAAATTCTTTGAAGAATACAATGCAATGATTACAGAGGTTAATACCCAGATTACCACTAGGCCGGATTCTTCCTATGGTCCGCTGACAGATGCCCAAAAGGCTGAGATGACAGAGACCTCCATTGAAAACTGGGAGAAAAAGGCGAAGGAGGGAATTTTGTTCAACGATGCTACCATGCGCGCCTTAAGTTCTGATCTGCAGTCCATAATGACGAAGATGTTAAGTAGCGGAATCAGTTATCAGGATCTGGAAGAGATGGGAATTACCATGTCGGACGATTATCTGGATGGCGGAACCATATCTTTTAACGAAGAAAAATTTAAAGCAGCCATGGCAAGTGATCCGGATAAAGTAGCAGAAGTGTTTGCGGGAAACGGCACATCCAAAGGTCTGACTGGTATCGTGGAGGAGACGCTGATTGGTTATGCCTGCAGATACAGAAGCCAGAACGGAGACTCATACGGCCGTTTGATTGAGGAGGCAGGTTCGGAGAAGCTTCCGCTTTCTGTGATGGATAATCAGATATACAAACAGTTAAAGGAAATGGAAACGCTTCTGGACAAATATAAAACCCAGCTTTCCACAGAACAGGACCGCTATATAAAGCAGTTTACCACAATGGAAACGTTGATTAACAAGATGAACAGCCAGTCCAGCTACCTGAGCCAGCTTTCGTAGTGTAGAATTGGTTTTTGGCAGAAGGAGAAATCATTGAATATCTATCAAAAATATAAAGAAGACAGCATCTATTCCATGAGCAGCTCAGAATTACTTGATTTGTTGTATGAAGAGGCGATTGGACGTTTGCGAAAAGCCGAACTGGCTTTGGAAGACAAGGAGTATGCGTTGTTTGACGACTGTCTGAGACGTACTTCCAAAATTGTCCGGTACTTGATTGATATTTTGGATATGAGGCAGCCCATCAGTTATGATCTTCGGCGAATTTACGATTATTTAATACTGGATCTCAGTAAAATAAAGGCAGGTCGGGAACGGGAGCGAAAGGAAATTGCGAGAATCAGCCATATATTTAGTGAGCTGAGGGAGGCGTTTCAGCAGGCCGCCCGGAAAGTAAACGAGGAACGTATGCTAAGCAGGAGCGAGGGGCGGGGATAAGCAGATATGGAACTGGATTTGGAACAGATGCTGATTCTGCTGCAGAGACGGTATAACTCCCTGAGGGAATTGAAACGGCTTACAGATGATTTACAGGATGCTGTCTCACGGGAGGATACCGTATCGGCTGACCTGATTCTCCAGATGCGTGCGGATGAGATGGATAATACAGAAGCCTGCCTGGAGATGATCTGGAAGATGGCCGAAGGCGGACAAAAAGAAAACGAGGAGATTCACAGGCTTATGTCCAAAGAGTTCCTTTTGATGGAGGAAGGCGTAAGCCAGGAGGAAACGGAAATTCTCAATCTCAGAAAAAAGACAGCGACTCTCATTAAGGAGATACAGGATACGGACAGACGGCTGAATAAGAGAGCGGCTGGTGCAAAGTCGTTTTATAAGTAAAGTGTTTGTAATGTATAAAGCGCCTTTTAAGGGCTTTATAAATATTTTGGAAAGGAGGAAGATATATGACAGTAAATGGAATATCAGGCAGTTATTACCAGTATCAGAACACCCTGAATATGCTTCAGCTGTCCAGTGCGAGACAGTCGTCCCGTTACCAGGCAGTGGAGCCGGTACAGCAGGTAACCTCTGCAACTTACAGCAGCAGTGTACAGAATTTTCTGAGTAATTATCAGAAGGAGCTTACATCGCTGGAAAGCACGGCTTCTAAGCTGATGGAAAACAGCAGCAAAAATGTATTCAATGATTTCCAGGTAGAATCCACCAACCGCGATGTGGCCGATGTTTCTGCAACATATAAGCTTAAGGGAGACACAGACATCAGTCTGGATGTTCAGACCCTGGCTCAGAAGCAGCAAAATACCAGTACAGCTCATTTCGGAGCGGAGCAGGTGGCCGCCGGGGATGATATGAATTTCGACATTCTGGCTTCTGATGGAAAGCGCATCTCTGTTACCGTTGGAAGCATGAATGAAAATGGTACGGCAAAAACCTATCATCAGATGTATCAGGAGGCAGCCGCATCAATTAATGCTCAGGCAGGAAAGAGCGCGAGAGCGTCTGTGGCCAATGTTGACGGTAAGGTCTCTTTGGTTCTCACTTCAGGAAAAGAAGGAGAAGCCGGAGGATTTACAGTCAGCGGAGAAACCGGTGCTGCGTCAGGTATTGAAAATGCAGCTGTTCAGGCACAGGATGCAGTATATAGTGTGACCGAAAATGGAGTTACCACCACATACCAGTCCGCATCAAACAAAATCAGTCTGGATTACGGCAGAATAGAGGCCCAGCTGAAGCAAACCGGTGAAAGCACGATTTATACGGGAATTGATGAGGATAAAGTGGTATCCGCAGTAAAAGATTTAGTAAGCGGATATAATTCCGTTCAGTCTCTGCTCGCAGGGAATGCAGACCGCGGAATTGGCGCAGCAGCTCATGCACAGGCCTTTGGCAGAGGCATGGCCGCTGAGAAGACACTGAATGCAGTTGGAATTTCCTATAATAAGGATGGAAAACTGGAGCTTGATGAAGATAAGCTGAAGGAAGCTCTGGAAAAAGATTTCAATGGGACGAAAGAGATTCTGGGCGGCCAGTTCGGTATTGCTGAAAAGGTTGCGGCCCGTACAGATACGGCTCTTTCTGATTCTGTACAGCGGATTGTAAGTAATGATTTAGGCGGCTCGACAACGTCCTCGACATCTACAACATCCACAAGTCAGAGTCAGGGCTATGATCGTTCTGGCTATCAGAGTTTCTACAACTTTGTCAGGAGCGGTCCCTATAATTTAGGAAATTATTATGCAGTAGGTTTACTGCTGAATACATTGGCATAGCTGATGGAATAACGGGTATCTTTTATGGATACCCGTTATTTTTTTACCTCACGAACAGCTATCTTTTGTTCCAAATTATGTGTGACAATTCAGCCTTGCATCTTCTTGCCCGCTTACCGCGGACAAGAAGCTCCGGGCATCCGCCCTATGAAGATTCAGAGTAAAAAACGTTTATGAAAACAAGTTTTCAACACGTTTTTTACTCTGAATCTTCGCACGGCTGAATTGTTACAATTATGTCAGCATGTTAGTGAAAAAAGATGGAAAAATTCAGCACTTTACTTTATAATAGATTTAAAAAGAAAATTACAGGCCTAAAGCAGCAGTATCCGCAGCGCTTGAAGTTTTACGGCGGAGGCCGCATGTTCGGGGCAGATGACGGGGGAGAAACGATGGCACAAAAAAAGAACAGACATGAGCTCCTGTATCCGCTGGGAGTAACGCCGATGGCAGATGAGATAAAAATTCTTGTGAGAGCAGAGGGAGAGGATGTGAAGCTTCTGCTGTTTAAAAAAGGGGAGGAAGAGGCCGAAGAGGTGATCGGCTTTAAGAAAGAGGACAGGATCGGGGATGTATGGTCCATGACTCTTAAGGGGTATGATCTTAAAAATATGGAATATGGATTCGAGGCGAATGGAAGCTGGTTTGCAGACCCTTGTGCCAGAGCAGTCACAGGATGGGAGAAATGGGGCGATTTCTCCAGGATAGAGAAAAGAGTGAAAGCCCGTCTGGTAACCGATGATTTTAACTGGGAAGGTGACAAAAGACCGGAAATTCCTTACGCGGAAACAATAATTTATCGTCTCCATGTCAGGGGATTCACGAAGCATCCGTCGTCCAGGGTGAAGGCCAGGGGGACGTTCATGGGAGTGATGGAGAAAATTCCGTATTTAAAAGAGCTGGGAATTACAGCGGTGGAGCTTATGCCGGTGACGGAATTTAATGAGATCATGATGACAGAAGCCATGGACCAGATCCCGGGGCAGGAGCAGAGGCCGACAGGACGTCTTAACTACTGGGGCTATGGGTCGTCTTTTCTCTATGCGGTGAAGGCGGCTTATGGCACAGGGCGAAAAAAGCCGGAAACGGAATTTAAAATGTTGGTAAAAAAACTCCATGAGGAACAGATGGAGTGTATTGTGGAGATGTATTTTACTGGAAAGGAACCGGCGGTTCAGGTGCTGGACGTGCTGCGTTACTGGGTGCAGGAGTATCATGTAGATGGATTTTGCCTTACTGGTTTCGTGCCGCTTACAGCGATTGCTGAAGATCCGTTTTTAAAGAGAACAAAACTTTTTGCCAGCTCCTGGGGAGAAGCCATGGAACGGAGAGAACGCAGGGGATATCAGACTCCGGGTGATGGTCCTGTGACAATAAGAGAAAAAAATCTGGCAGAGTATAATGATCAGTTTCAAATGGATATGCGAAGGTTTTTAAAGGGGGATGAGGGCATGATAAACAGCCTTGCCTTCAGGAGCCGCAGGAATCCGGAGGGCTTTGGCGTTATCAATTACATGGCCAATACAAATGGCATGACCATGATGGATATGGTAACTTATGACAGAAAGCATAACGAAGAGAACGGAGAGGACAACCGGGACGGAAATGACTTTGAGTGTTCCTGGAACTGTGGAGAGGAGGGTCCGACAAGAAAGAAAAAGATTGCCAGACTGAGGGAGCAGCAGCTCTGTAACGGATTTCTGCTCCTGTTTTTGAGTCAGGGAACTCCGCTTCTTCTGGCCGGGGATGAGTTTGGAAATTCCCAGAACGGAAATAACAATGCCTATTGTCAGGATAACAAAACCACATGGCTGGACTGGAAGCTGATGGAAAAGAATCATGAACTGTATGAGTTTGTGAAAACGCTGATAGCATTTCGGAAAAAGCACAAAGTATTCCACATGGACAGAGAGCCCAGAATCATGGATTATAAGTCCTGCGGGCGGCCGGATGTTTCCTATCACGGGGAAAACGCCTGGCGGCCGGGGTTTGAAAATTACAGGCGTCAGTTTGGGATCCTTTATTGGGGACCTTATGAAAAAAGTGCGGATGGCTCGGCAGACGATACTTTTTACGTAGCATATAACATGCATTGGGAGCCACATGCGTTCGGCCTTCCCCATCTTCCGAAGGGGCAGCTCTGGCATGTGGTGTATGACACCTCCAGGGGCCCTGGAGGGGGAAGATACAGAGAGGGGGAAGAGCCGGTTCTCGAAAATCAGATGCAGGCGGAGATTCCGGCGAGAGGAATTATGGTTTTTTCAAGTAGGAATGAAAGCGGGTACTTCACGTATGAAACCCCTGTTGGCGAGATTACGATATGCTGCCGCAGCGGGGCAGTAACAGGGCTCCGGTTTGGCCGTGTGGTGCCGGAAGACACAGATTTAAGAGAGATGCGGACAGAGCTGTCAGACAAGGCATGTGAACAGCTTCTGGAATATCTGAATGGAATCAGGAAAAAATTTGATCTTCCTCTTCAGATGGAGGGCACAGAGTTCCAAAAGAAGGTCTGGGATGCCCTTTTAACCATTCCTTATGGAGAGACTCGCAGCTATAAGGAAATTGCAGAGCAGATCGGAGATGTGAAAGCCACCCGGGCAGTGGGGATGGCTAACAATAAGAATCCCATTGCCATTGTGGTGCCATGCCACAGAGTCGTGGGTGCTGACGGGACGCTGACCGGATATGCCGGGGGACTGGATATTAAGAAAAAGCTGCTGGAACTGGAAAAAAGCGGCAGCTGTGAGAGAACGGAAAATTAAGGGCATAAATAACCGGGAGCGCCGGCAGGATGTAACAACTCAGGGGTCATTTGAGCTGTTACTTCATGACTTCACGGGCGCTTCCGGTTATTTTCCGGCAGGTGATCCTGCTATCAAAAGGTTCATAGCCAGGTAGTTTTTACGTTTTATCATGATACAGGATAAATGAGTTGTTCTTCCTGTATATTTTCCAGAACCTCATCGTAGAATTTCTTAGCCAGATATTTTGCCATCGGAAGGTTCATGTCCAGATAGTTTCCGCAGTCTTTTGCAGCAGCGCCGGGAATTTCTCCTTCATAGTCGCGGATAAACAAAAACATCTCCTGCAAAAGCGGAATAATATCAGCAGACTCGTAATCTCCGGTAAGAAGAAGGTAAAAGCCGGTCCGGCATCCCATGGGGCCGAAGTAGAGAACCAGATCTTTATAGAGTTTATGGTTTCGTAAAAAAGTTGCTCCCAGGTGTTCGATGGTGTGAATTTCGGCTGTGTTCATAACGGGTTCATGGTTGGGGCGGGTCATGCGGATATCGAAGGTGGTTACATGGGTATCTCCTGATATGTCACGTCTGGAAACATAGACACCAGGAAGAAGTTTTAAATGGTTGACTGTAAAGCTGGGAATTTTTTCCATAGATGTTTTCCTTTCTTCGTAAATTTTCTGATGACCCATCGCGAAGCGATGCGAAACAGAACGTATGTGGTAACGGTTCGGGGATTATCTGAACGGTTACTGCTGATATTATTATAGTCTTAAAATTTGCAGGACACAAGATAATTTATTTCTTGTATCCACATAAAACTTGTACTATAATGGAACTGTTCAGCAGGTTCTTCCTGAACAGGTGCCACTGGCGTTTGGGATCGCCGCAGGCTGAAAACAGTTCGGGCAAGTCGGCGCGTTCAACGCGCTGCCTGTATGAAAACGAATGTAATGGAAAATTAACAAGGAGATAAATTGATGTTAGACGGGAAAAAAACTTTATTCAGCGGAATGCAGGCCACCGGAAATCTGACTCTGGGAAATTATCTTGGGGCTTTAAAGAACTGGGTTAATATTTCGGATGATTACCAGACCTTTTTCAGTGTGGTGGATATGCATTCCATTACGGTCCGCCAGGATCCGGCGGAACTGAGAAAACGTGCAAGAACGCTTCTCACTCTTTATATTGCGGCGGGGCTGGATCCGGAAAAGAACTGTATTTATTATCAGTCCCATGTTTCGGGGCATGCGGAGCTGGCCTGGATCTTAAACTGCTTCACGTATATGGGGGAACTGAATCGCATGACCCAGTTTAAGGATAAGGCGGCAAAGCACGCAGACAACATTAATGCCGGATTATTTACGTACCCGGTTTTGATGGCTGCTGATATTTTATTGTATCAGGCAGATGTGGTTCCTGTGGGAATCGACCAGATGCAGCATTTAGAGCTGACGCGGGATATCGCCATCCGCTTCAACAATATTTATGGTGATGTATTTACAATCCCGGAGGCCTATATTGGAAAAGCAGGAGCCAAGATTATGAGTCTTCAGGATCCGTCTAAAAAGATGTCCAAATCTGATGAGAATCCAAATGGCAGCATCTATCTGATGGACGATCCGGATACCATCATCAGAAAATGTAAACGGGCGGTGACAGATTCGGAAGGATGTGTCCGCTACTGTGATGAGCAGCCGGGCATCAAAAACCTGATTGACATTTACTGCGCCTGCACTGGAAAAACGCCGGCGGAGGTTGAGAACGAATTTGACGGAAAGGGATATGGAGACTTCAAGATGGCTGTGGGTGAGGCTGTTGTGAGTGTATTGAAGCCTCTTCAGGATCATTTTGCGGATCTTACCAGGAATAAAGACTATCTGGATAAGGTGATTAAAGAAAACGCAGAAAAAGCAGCTTATTTTTCCGGCAAGACGTTGAGAAAGGTGCAGAAAAAAGTAGGATTTCCGGAGCGTATCCGGTAAGGAGGGCTTATGAAACTGCTGACATATGAGGTAAACAGTAAAAAACTTGTGGGTGCGCTGAATCAGGAGGAAAGCTGGGTATATCCCATTTCTGCTGCTGGCATGGAGTACCGGGATATGAAAGAGTTAATCAGGGAGATCGGACCGTCAGAGGAGGAAATGTTAGCTTATATTTCCGGCCGTGCGCCCTATGAGGTTTTAGGAGCGGCGCCGTTACAGGATATAAAAGTCCTGTCTCCGATTCCTGTTCCGGATCAGGATATTATCTGTCTGGGTATTAATTATCTGGAACATGCGAAGGAATCAGCAAAGTTTAAAAAGGAAGCGTTTACGAAGCCGGAAAAGGCGGTATACTTCTCAAAACGTGTAAATCGTACCACTGACCCTGACGAGGGGATTCCGGCTCACCAAAAGCTCACAAGCCAGCTGGATTATGAGGTGGAACTTGCGGTGATTCTCAGGAAGGATGCAAAGGATGTGCCCAGAGAAAATGTAAAGGACTATATTTTCGGTTATACCATTCTGAATGATGTCAGCGCCAGGGAGGTTCAGACAGATCACAGGCAATGGTATTTCGGGAAAAGTCTGGATGGGTTCACTCCCCTTGGACCGTGGATTGTAACCAGTGACAGCATTGAATTTCCGCCAAAGCTTAACATTCAGTCAAAAGTCAATGGAGAGCTTCGTCAGAACTCCAATACAGAGATGTTTATCCATGGAATTGATGAAGTGATTTCAGAGTTAAGCCAGGGTATGACCTTAAAGGCGGGAACCATCATCGCCACCGGAACACCTGCAGGTGTGGGAATGGGCTTTGAACCGCCCAGATTCCTGAAAACGGGAGATGTTGTGGAATGTGTCATTGAAGGAATCGGTACGTTGAAGAACACAGTTGTTGAGTAAAGGTTGCCATGAAGGGAACTGCTGCCGTAGCAAACGGCAGTTTCTTTTCATGGCATTTTTGCGCCACAGCATCCACAGAACATTGTGCTAAAAACAGGAGAGGATATATTATGAAAGACATTCGCGAAATGCTTGGCCAGGTGGCCGCAGGAGAGCTTTCAGTGGAGGAGGCCATGCTGGAGTTTAAAAAGGAGCCGTTTACAGAGGCCGGTTTCGATGATTTGGGATTTGCCAAGCTGGATACCCACAGAAAGCTGCGCCAGGGAATTGCGGAAGTGATTTATGGCGCAGGAAAAACGCCGGAGCAGATTGTCGGAATTGTGGAGGCCATGAAAAGGCGGGGCCAGGAAGTGATTTTAATGACCAGGGTGGATGAGGATAAAGCAAAGGCCGTAAAAGGGGGACTTGAAGAGAAATTTTCAGATGGATGCGGTTTCCGGTATTATAAGGACGCACGAATCGGTGTCTGCGGGGAGTTTCCGAAAAAGGATGGGGTTGGAACGGTTGTGGTTGCCACAGGCGGAACCAGCGATATTCCCGTGGCAGAGGAAGCAGCCCTTACAGCGGAGGCCCTGGGAAATCAGGTAGTGAGGCTGTATGATGTGGGGGTAGCCGGGCTTCACCGTCTGGTGTCTCATATGGACGAAATCATGAACGCCAGAGTAATCATTGCCATTGCAGGAATGGAGGGGGCACTGGCCAGTGTGATTGGGGGGCTGGCAGACTGCCCGGTGATTGCAGTTCCCACCAGTGTGGGGTATGGCGCTTCCTTTCATGGCGTTTCAGCGCTGCTTTCCATGCTGAATTCCTGTGCCAGTGGTGTCAGCGTGGTAAATATTGATAATGGATTCGGTGCCGGCTATCTTGCCAGCATGATCAATCATATGCGGGGATAACCCCCGGGAGAATGGAGGGGAAAGATGAAGACAATCTATTTGGACTGCAGTATGGGGGCGGCAGGGGATATGCTGATGGCGGCGCTCTTTGAACTCTGCCCGGATAAAGATGGATTTTTGGAGAAGATGAACCATATGGGGATTCCCGGCGTGCAGGTGGAAGCACAGCCGGCTGTGAAATGCGGAATCACCGGAACCCATATGGAGGTAAGAGTGTTCGGCGAGGAAGAAGAGAGCCATGACGCATCCGATCATGAATGCAGTCATGAGGAGGAGCGCAACCATGGCTATGAGCATGAGCATAGTCATGATCACGAACACAGTCACGACCACGAGCATAGTCATGATCACGAGCATAGTCATGATCACGAGCATAGTCATGATCATAGTCATGATCACGAGCATAGTCACGACCATGGACATAGCCACGACCATGAGCATAGCCACGACCACGGGAATAGTCATGACCATGAGCACAGTCATGATCATGACCATAGCCATGCTCATCATCACCATACCAATATGGCAGGGATTTCTCACATTATTTCGCATCTGGATCTTCCGGAGCAGGTGAAGCATGATATGGAGAGTGTGTATGGGCTCATTGCCGGGGCGGAATCCCATGCCCACGGGATGCCTGTGGATCAGATCCATTTCCATGAGGTAGGAACTATGGATGCGGTAGCGGATATTGCGGGGGTCTGTTTGCTGCTTCATGAAATCGGCGCCGAACAGATACTGGCATCTCCTGTTCATATGGGGAGCGGCCATGTTCACTGTGCCCATGGGATTCTTCCGGTTCCGGCCCCGGCAACAGCCCACATTTTGCAGGGAATTTCTGCATACAGTACTCAGATACGGGGGGAGCTCTGCACACCCACCGGAGCAGCTCTGCTGAAGCATTTTGTAAAGGAATTTGGTGAGATGCCGGTTATGGTCACATCAAAAATCGGATATGGAATGGGGAAAAAGGATTTTGAGCGTGCCAACTGTGTACGGGCGTTCCTGGGGGAAACGGCTGCTACCGGTTCTGAGGTAGTGGAATTGTCCTGCAATCTGGATGACATGACTCCGGAGGCCCTTGGTTATGTTCAGGAGCTTCTTTTTGAAGCGGGCGCCCTGGAGGTTTATACCATTCCGGTGGGGATGAAGAAAAACCGGCCGGGAATTCTTTTAACCTGCATGTGCAGATATGATCAGGAGGAGACCATGACGGCTCTTCTGTTTAAACATACTACAACGCTCGGGATCCGTGAACATATCAGCAAAAGATTTACTCTGAACAGAGAAATCAGGGAAATTGAAACATCCTATGGGCCGGTGCGGGAGAAAATTTCCTCCGGTTATGGAATTACTAGAAGGAAGCTGGAATATGAAGATCTGGCTGAGATTGCCCATCGTCAGGGAATGTCTTTGGAGGAGGTAAAGGATGCGATATACAGACACTAAGACAGAAGCCCTGGACGGAGAGGAGAGGCCGGGAAAGTTTCAGGGGCTGGAAACAAAGCGGCTGTTTCTGAGGGAAATGACTTGGGAGGATCGTCCGGCTATCTGCGCGATTCTCCAGGATAAAGAAACCATGTACGCATACGAACACGCTTTTTCAGATGAGGAGGCAGATGGGTGGATGGAAAATCAGATGGGCCGTTACAGGAAGTTCGGATTTGGCTTATGGGCTGTGGAGAAAAAAGAGACAGGGGAAGTCATTGGCCAGTGCGGCTTGACTTGGCAGCCGGTTCCTGAAGGTATAGATGCTTCCGGCCGGATTCTGGAAATTGGCTATCTGTTCCAGCGGTCCCAATGGGGAAAAGGATATGCCACAGAAGCGGCTGCCGCCTGCCGGGAGTATGCATTCCAGGTCCTCAAAGCGCCCAAAGTAAGCTCCATTATCCGTGAAAATAACTACGCTTCCAGGAATGTGGCAGAAAGGAATGGCTTAAAGCCTGTGGGAACTTTCGTGAAACACTACTATGGAATGGATATGCCGCATATTGTTTATGTATGCTTTGGGGATTCTGGACAATGTGGCACGTAGCAGAATACGCAAAGAAGTAGTAGAACAATGGGCAGCGGCATTATAGATAGAAAAATGCCGCTGTCTGCCATCCTTAATATATATAAAAAATCAGGAAATATAATGGCTATGCGGCTTTTGAATAATCGATAATAGCAATTTCCTGCATAAGCTGTTTGGCAATATTGACAAGGTTTTCAAGCTGTTTGGCAACTTCATTGGAATAATATTTCTCGCCACATTGTTCACATTCTTCACAAGGAACATTTTTAATGATAATAATACAGTTTTTATAATTTACAACATGAGTTGTGAAAGACGAAATTGTAGTTTTGCATTTACAATACATACACATAATTATTGCCCCTTTCTTGTTTTTAAATCTGTTTCAAATTTATCTGTGTTTGGAAAATATGCTGTTATAAAAAATAAAGTGTTTTTATGCAAACCAACAACAATATGCAATATTTTATTTTGCTTTGTATGTCCGAAAATAAGACAACTGGGATGCGGAAAATCGTCTGGATAATCTTCAATGATTTCCCCTGTCTGTAAACAGGATTCTACATCGCTGATACATATATCCCTTTCCTGCATTTTCTCTAAACAATGTTTTGTCCACTTTGAATTAGAATCAGAAGCATTGTATAGCCACTGAAGCTGTCTTATATCCATAACCACACTTCCTTCTTTTATTTATAAATATTATACACTATTTCAGTAGGAAATAAAATAGGAAGTAAAAAAGAGAACAGGCTATAAAACCTGTCCCCTTAAACTTAAAAATTCTTTCTGTTTCCTAGCCGAAGTATCTCTTTAACAGACCAGCAAATGCCTTACCGTGTCTTGCCTCGTCACGAGCCATTTCATGAACTGTATCATGGATTGCATCAAGGTTTGCAGCTTTTGCTCTCTTAGCAAGGTCTGTCTTACCAGCAGTAGCGCCGTTTTCAGCCTCAACCCTCATTTCGAGGTTCTTCTTTGTGCTGTCAGTTACAACTTCGCCAAGAAGCTCCGCAAATTTAGCAGCATGCTCTGCCTCTTCATAAGCTGCCTTCTCCCAGTAAAGGCCGATTTCCGGATAACCCTCTCTGTGTGCAACTCTTGCCATGGCAAGATACATACCAACTTCTCTGCATTCACCCTCGTAGTTAGCTCTTAAATCCGCAAGAATATCTTCGCTTACACCCTGAGCAACACCTACAACATGCTCAGCAGCCCAGCTCATTTCACCACTCTGTTCTGTGAACTTGGAAGCCGGAGCGTTACATACGGGACATTTTTCCGGAGCAGCATCGCCTTCGTGAACGTAACCACATACAGTACATACAAATTTTTTCATGTTATTCTCTCCTTTTTATTCTCATTATTTAATAATAGTAATTATTACTGATTTTAATATATCATAAGAATCATTCATTGTCAATACTTAATTTGCCTTTTTCTGTTGGCATATCTCGCATTCCCCATAAAAGAAAATTGTATGGGAATCCACGCGTCCGGACACCGGTTCTGTCAGAAGTTCGGATGTCTCCTGCACCAGGCTAATTGGGAGATCATGAATTCTGCCGCAGGTCTTGCATATAAAATGATAATGAGATTCCGTTCGGTAATCAAAATGTTCGGAACCGTCTCCGCAGGAAAATCTGGAGATTTCCCCCAGATCCGCCAGAAGATTCAAATTTCGGTATACTGTTCCCAGACTGATATTGGGAAATTCTTCGCGGATGGAAAGGTAAAGGGCGTCGGCAGTGGGGTGATCAGTGCGATTCCTCAGACAGGTTTTTATGGATTCTCTCTGTCGGCTGTATTTCAGGGTTTTCATTCCCTCTCATTCCCTCCTTTCTTTCAGTAACAATAACAATAATTGTTATTGAAATATTAGCAAAAATGTACTGTAATGTCAAGGAAAAATGTAAATAAAAACGATAAGGGGCCTATACCCCCTTACAGGGTCTGAACTGCGGAAAGGATCTGATCCACACAGTTCTTCCAAGTAAATTCACGGATGGTCTTTTCATACCCACGTGAAATAACGGATTCTGTGAGATCAGGATTTTTCAGATATTTTTCTGCGATGGCCGGAAGCTCTTCTAAGTTTTTTAAGCTGTACAAGGCAATGTCCCATCCGTCTGTGAAGGTCTCATCGACCCATCGACTGGAATCAGTCAGTGGAAGAGAATGCTGAAGTAAGGAGTTGAAAATACGGTCATGGGTTCCGGACTTGAACCAGGGGAACACATTAAGGTTGATTTTTGCATCCGCCATCGCGGAGAGGGTTTCCTCAAATGGAATACGGTCAGAAATACGGTGTACATTGGGGTAACTGACAGACGGGTGGTTTTCCCAGCCACGTCCGAGAAGATATAATTCCAGTCCGGATTCCGCGAGTACGGTTATGACCTCCGAGCGCCAGTACATGCGAACGGCCCAGTCGACATATCCCTGGGTACTGAAAATTTCTTTGACAATATCTTCTGAGGCGGTCCAATTTTCCTGATCCAGAGTGAGCTGAACTGCCTGTTCCATGCTTAAATCGCTCTGTTCCGTTAGATTCTGGTATACATGATGCCCGAAACTCTGCAGGGCTGGGGATATTTCTGTAAGCTGTTCCATCTTGGAAAGCATACTGGAAGGCTGATAATATGTTCCGGAAAACAAAATGTCATAATGCCGTCTTCTGTACGGGATAATAGGTGAATTCGGTTTTGGGGCGGTTCCCGCGTGAGGCATGAAAGATACGTTGGCGATATTGCTGCCGAAATATCTTTTTACATAATCGACATGTTCACGGTCGCAGCAAAAGAGGATGTAATTCTTCGTATGATGTTTCAGGAAGGGGTGGAAACGAAACGGCGGATCCATCAAAATATCGACGACAACCGTATTCCAGATATCCAGGATTGGAATTAATTTTTCGATTTGTAGGCACATCGTATCAAAACTGACAGCAAGATCTACTTTTGTGGTAAAAAAGGAAGCAAACTCTTTAAAGTTATTCGGATCTTGAAATCTCAGATCCAAAACAAAGGTTTCGTGGCCTCTTGACCGGAATTCCAAAACTAACTGGTCTGTAAAATAATTGAAGGATTCTGTATTTGTGTAAAACAATACAATTCTCATTTTTCATACTATCCTCATTTCAAATGGATTTGCTATGGCAGCTGCCCCTTAACGCCCAGAGCCATTTTTCCCAAGCATTCGCGAATCAACCTTGCAGGATATTCCTTCTGGCTGAGTAGAGACGATATTCGGCAGAGCACAGCTAACAAAATCATTATACGACAGAAGATAAGAAAAAGGAAGAGAATAAAGCATGACTTTCTGAGATTCTCAATTTTATGGGTAACAGCTCAGAGACTATCTGGGCCATTACCTGAATCTGTATAGCAGGGGCCTATACCCCCCTTACAGGGTCTGAACTGCGGAAAGGATCTGATCCACACAGTTCTTCCAGGTAAATTCACGGATGGTCTTTTCATGCCCACGTGAAATAACGGATTCTGCGAGATCAGGATTTTTCAGATATTTTTCTGCGATGGCCGGAAGCTCTTCTAAGTTTTTTAAGCTGTACAGGGCAATGTCCCATCCGTCTGTGAAGGTCTCATCGACCCATCGACTGGAATCAGTCAGTGGAAGAGAATGCTGAAGTAAGGAGTTGAAAATACGGTCATGGGTTCCGGACTTGAACCAGGGGAACACATTAAGGTTGATTTTTGCATCCGCCATCGCGGAGAGGGTTTCCTCAAATGGAATACGGTCAGAAATACGGTGTACATTGGGGTAACTGACAGACGGGTGGTTTTCCCAGCCACGTCCGAGAAGATATAATTCCAGTCCGGATTCCGCGAGTACGGTTATGACCTCCGAGCGCCAGTACATGCGAACGGCCCAGTCGACATGATTTAACGTACCGAAAACCGTTTTTACAAAATCTTCTGAAACGGTCCAATTTTCCTGTTCCAAGGTGAGCCGAACTGCCTGCTCTATGTTCAAATCACTATGTTTCGTTAGATTCTGGTATACATGATGACTGAAATTCCGTAAAGCCGGGGACCCATCCATAAGTCGGTCCATATCAGCAAGCATGTTGAAAGGCTGGTAATATGTGCCGGAAAACAGGATGTCATAATGCCGCTTACTGTACGGAATAATGGGAGAAGCTGGGTTTGGAGCCGTTCCCGCGTGCGGCATGAAGGATACGTTGGCGATGCTGCTTCCGAAATATTTTTTTACATAATCGACATGGTCCAGGTCACAGCAAAAGAGAATGTAATTCTTCGTATGATGTTCCAGAAAAGGGTGGAAACGAAGTGGTGGATCCATCAGAATATCGACTACAACTGTATTCCACGCATCTAAAATTCTGATCATTTCTTCAGTACGTAAGCACATTGAGTCAAAGCAGACGGCAAGCTCTACTTTTGTGGAAACAAAGGAGGAAAACTCCTCAAAGTTATGCTGGTCCTGAAATCTTAAATCTAAGATGAAGGTTTCATGGCCTCTTGACTGAAATTCCAAAACTAACTGGTCCGTAAAATAATTAAAGGATTCTGTATCTGAGTGAAACAATACAATTCGCATCTTGCATTTTATCCTCATTTCAAATGGATTTGTAACCTTGCACGACATCCCTTCTGGCTGAATAGAGGCGGGATCCGGCAGAATACAGCTAACAAAATCATTATACGACAGAAAATGGGAAAAAGGAAGAGGATAAAGCCAGGAAAACGCAGTGGTTGCGATAAGCTGGGGGAGACCGCAGAATAATAAAAGAAATTTCTTGAAAATAATGTCCCCATTCATTATACTAGTACTATTAAGCGAAGAAGCAGAGGTGATTTCATGCGAAGCAAACATACCCGTCATTTGGTAACGGAACTGGCCGCGCGGCTGTTTGACCGTGAGTTTTTAAAAAGCGGCGGATTAAGCCGCCGGACCATGCAGGAGATCTTTGTGAGGGACAAGTGGGAAGAGGCTTTTGAGACCCTGTTTCCTATTAAAGAGAGATTGACCTGTAAAGAGATCCTGGAACTTTGCAGACCTGAATTATGGGCCCTTTCGGTGGAACCTGAGGAAGGATGGATTTCCTTTACCTATAAATTTGCGACCCATATTCTGTATCCGGATCCGGAGTTTGATAAGAAGGCGGCTCCCTATGCGGCAGGCGCGCTCCTTTACCTGAACCTGCTCCGGTTTTTCTTTGATGAGGAAAGGAAAGAGCTGCCTTTTAATCCATACGATGATTTTGAGCTGCTTTCCGAGGAGGAATATATGTCCTGTGACCGTGCCGGAGAGTACGGGCATTTTGTAAAGGAATTCCGGAATCAATATATTTATGAGATGATGCGCTTAAACCGTGAGGCTACTCCTTTTGAAACCCTGGGACATATCGCGGGGGTTCATTATGTGGCCATGCATGTGGCAAGAGGGCTTTATAAAGCCGGAGTTCCCATTGACCTTGCCCTGGCATCCGGCGCGGCCGCAGGCCATGATTTGGGCAAATTCGGCTGTAAACCCAACGAACGGGTTCCATATCTTCATTATTATTATACGAATCAGTGGTTCACCGCTTATCATATGGAGAGCATCGGCCATATTGCAGCCAATCACTCTACTTGGGACCTGGAACTGGACAATATTTCTGTGGAGTCCCTGGTGTTAATTTATGCAGATTTCCGCGTAAAACAGATGCGCGGAGCAGACGGAAAAGAAATCACTAAAATTTACACTTTGAAAGACTCCTTCGACGTAATTCTATCCAAGCTTGATAATGTGGATGAAGCCAAGCGCAATCGTTATCGTGTGGTTTACGCAAGACTTCATGAATTTGAAAAATATATGCGGTCCCTGGGTGTGGACACAGATCTCAGCGGAAATCCGCCTGCACCGGAAAAACCAAAGAATATTGTGATTCAGAACAGTGACCAGATTGTCCGTTCCTTTGTGTTTCTTGGGATTGAACATAATATTGATGTCATGCACCGTCTCGGTACAGAACGCCAGTTTGGAAATATTCTGGAGGCGGCGCGGAGCGAAAAGGACTGGAAAAATGTCCGGGCGTATCTGAATATTTTCAATGAATACTCTATTCATTTAAACCACAGACAGAAGCAGCAGACCATAAAATTCTTGTATGAGCTTCTGCTAAACAGAGAGGGGGATATCCGCAGACAGTCAGCCGCTCTGATCGGTAAAATGTTTGCGGACTTCAATGCCGGATACAGGAAAGAGCTGCCAGCCAATATTCCGGATCCGGATGAAAAAACGGCTCTTGATCTCTGGCGTGAGTATATGACCAAGCTGATCTGCCCGGACTACCGCCTGACGCTTCAGCAGAAAAGGCGAATTCAGAATTCATTGAAATTTGTTTTGATTTCTGCTCTGGAACGCAGCTCAGAAAAGGTGCGGGAGGAGTATTTTGACGTGTTTATGGAGTGGTTTGACGGAACGCCTGCCCAAATGGCAAGTGCTGCGGGAACCCAGGACCGGTATACGTTTTCGGATGACTCTCTCTTTTATCTTCTGGATGCCGTGTTTGCTCTTCCTCTGGAACTTTATAAAAAGGAGGACTGCCTGGAAAGGCTGGTAACGTTTGCGGCGGAACAGATGAATTATCCGGATGAGAAGGTGAGGATTGCGGCTGTCCGTTCCCTGAGAGTATTGACAGAAGCCATAACGCCGGAGCACAAATGTTATGAGCTGGTGCGCCGGGCTGCCGAGGAGATGAAGCCGGATTCCATGACCATGCTGTTTTTACAGTACCGGATTTTTACAAACCTGCGTCTGGATACAAAAAGGCAGATGGAGATCCTTTACGGAAATGATGTGGTAAGTGATATTTTCCTCGAGAATTTAAAATCAGCTACTCCGTGGATTATCAAAGCCGTAAATATAAAGCTTTTGGCGGATCAGGTCGATCATGGAAAAAGAGAACATCTCCTTCATATTTGTGCCCATTTTTCCAACCTGATTAAAGTCAGTGAGCAGGTGGGAGTGCGCCATGACGCGGGACGTGCTCTGCTGCGCCTGGCCCATCTTCTGACCACAGACCAGAGAAACGAAATTGCTGTGGAGCTTTTAAAGGGCCTGGAAGTGGGAGAGTACGAGTTTTCAAAGTATATTCCGGAGTATCTTGGTGAATTTGCCCTCTGGCTTCCTCCGGAACAGCTGGACGATTTAATTGAGAGACTCCACGTTTTGCTGGCCAGTGCCAATGAACGGATTGTCTCTGTTGCCCTTGATACCCTGGGAGTTCTTCTTGAATGTTACGCCAGATATCCGGGCCGCTTTGAGGAGCCGGCCGGGGTTGCCCATGAGAGGAAAATACGGCTTCTGGGTCTGATTTTAAGCTGCCTTGCCAATTACAGAGAGCAGGTACGCCAGGAGGCCATGCTGGTGATTGGTCAGCATGTATTCGGTTCTGAGGAGATGTCAGAGCGTGATAAAAATGACCTGTTTTCTCTTTGCTCCAAGAAGCTTCTCTTCCTTTTAAATGAAAATAAAGGTGGGGAGTTAAGCCTTTATTACCGTGCGGCAACCCTGTCCCATGTGAGCCGGTTCATGTCCAGATATCAGATTTTCAGCGGCAGCGTAGGATTAAAGGGACGCTACAAGGTGGCTTTCTTCCCGGGGACCTTTGACCCCTTTACCTTGTCGCATAAAGAGATCGCAAGAAAAATCAGGGAGCTGGGTTTTACAGTCTTCCTGGCCATTGATGAATTTTCATGGTCAAAGAAAACGCAGCCTCATCTGGTACGCCGCCAGATTGTCAACATGTCGGTGGCGGATGAGTTCTATGTACATCTGTTTCCGGATGATACGCCCATTAATATTGCCAACCCGGCAGATTTAAAACGGCTGAAGGACATTTTTGCGGAAGAAGAGGTTTACATTGTGGTGGGTTCCGACGTTATCCACAATGCCAGCTCTTATAAGAAGGAACCCTGTGAAAATTCTATTCACAGCTTCAACCATATTGTATTCCGAAGGGCCGGGGAGGACCATCCGGAGGATTTATATCACCGCATTACCGGAAAAGTAGAGGAGCTGGAGCTGCCGCCTGATCTGGAGGACATCAGTTCCACAAAGATCCGTGAAAATATCGACAATCACCGGGATATTTCAAGCCTTATTGACCCGGTGGTTCAGGAATACATTTACCATAAGGGGCTGTATTTAAGGGAGCCGGAATTTAAACCGATTTTAAGGGCAAAAGCCATCTCCTTTGAGAATGTTCCCTGTGCAGATGATCGGGTGCTGACGGAAATCGAAAACACAGTCCTTTATGCCCATCCTGATGCGGAGGCAATTCTGACAAAAATCAGCCGGGAGAAGGATCAGCTGATCGTTTTGAGAAATACCATGGAAGGCGCCCGTGCCGTAGGATTTGTAAGTTATCGGGAATTAAAGTCGGAAGAACTTTTCAGTGTGCTGCGCGATATGGACCTGGCCAACGCTGTAAGAAGAAGGACCAGCCGGGAAGTGCTTATGATCACAGGCATTTTTATGAGGGAAAGTGAAATCCGCGACGGTGAAGCCATAAGAGATTCGGCTCAGCTTCTTCTGGTGGAGGTGGTTACCCAGGCGCTGGCAAGAAACTTAAGCTTTGCCATGTTTGTGGCAGAGCGGGGACTTACCTCCAAAGAAGTTATTTTCTCTCTGGAGCGCCAGGGCTTTGTAAGGCCCATGGTCGGAGAAGACAGCGAGAAACGTACTGTTTATATGGCCGATATGCATGAGCCGCTGCTGCTTTTGCATAATCTGGAAACGACAATCAAGGAACCCTTTGCCAGCAGTGCCGCAGTTTTGGAAGCCATTGAACGGAATCATAAAAAGTTACAGCTTACCATGACAAAGCTGTATCCGGGCAACCTTGTGCTGTCCTTATCTTCCGGTATCATGCACCATCGGCTGGTAGACCGGATCACGGCTTTGAATGATGTGCCAAGAGAGCACCTGGTTCCCAGAAAGCTGGGAGAAAACATGTGTGTTCCCTTCGGTAAGATTTTAAGAGGCAAGGTAGTTCCCAATACTGTTACAAAGACGCTTCATACCGATAAAGTTTATGAGCCGGATTTGCAGAGCTATTCCATTGAGCCTTTCCCATACTATTCACCCCTGGAAAGTCAGATCAAAACCATTAAGTCGTTTGATCGCCCGGTGATTCTGGTGGATGATCTGGTTCATAAGGCAGACCGCCTTCAGGCTCTGGCTCCCAGCCTCAGAGAGGCAGGAATTACGGTGAAGAAAGTGGTTGTGGGTGTAATCTCCGGTTATGGCCGCGATCTGATGCAGACATTCCAGCTTCCTGTGGAGAGCATCTACTCCATGCCGAATCTGCGTCAGTGGTTTGTGGAATCTACTCTGTATCCGTTTATCGGAGGCGATACGGTGCGGAGGGAAGATATGAAGGTGGCCGGACTTCAGTCGTCTGTAAACATGATTCTTCCCTATGCCACGCCCAGGCTTACCGGGTGCAGCAGAGAGGCGCTGTTTGAATTTTCCGCCTGCTGCATTGAAAATGCCAGGGATCTTCTTCAGGTACTGGAGTCTGAGTACAGGAAGCAGTTTGCGAAGAATCTGACCCTCTCCAGGCTGTCTGAGGCTGTAATTCTGCCTCTGTGCCCGGATAAGGGAAGCTGTATGGAATATGATGAAAACCTGGCTGCGTCTGTATATCTGGAAAATGATCTGGAGATGCTGGGCCGGATGAAGGAATTTATGATGCAAGGCTGATGTGCCACATTTAAGGAGAATGGAAATGATTACATATTATGAAATTGACGGACGACTCTGCTTTTCTGACAGGGCGGATCTGCCCTATGAAAAGATTGAGGAGCCTGAAGGTGCAGAAAGCCTCACATGGCTTTTTGACAGGGAGCCGGGAAGCTGCCGCGCTTCCTTCCTTGTAAACAGACCGGCCCTGCTTTCTGAAAAGGAAGAGAGTGTAAGCTGGCTGAATGAAAATAAGCTGGACGGAAAATCCCTTGAAGATGAACTGCCTGGCTGGGTAAAAGAGCTCATTGCCGCAGGGAAGGTCCGCGCTGTTAATGTTTCTCATCCCCGCTTTAAGGAAATTCTTTCCTGGAAACCGGAGAGAGGGAAGAAGCGTGTTCATGTGCTGGCTATCGGGGATGTGGGAAGCATGCTTTTAACAGGTCTTCACCTTCTGGGAGGCGACGTGATTTCCAAAATAGGAATCTGCGATATTTCTGACCAGGTGACGGCCAGGTGGGAATTTGAGGAGAACCAGATCGCATATCCCTGGGATTACGATGCTCTGCCGGAAGTCGAGGTAGTGTCTCAGGATGAACTTTTTGACTGTGATGTGTTTGTATTTGTGGCATCCAAAGGGATTCCCCCGGTGGGTTCCGGCGTTAAAGACGTGCGGATGTATCAGTTTGAAAATAACTCCAAAATCATCGGACACTATGCAAAGATGGCCAGAGAAAAGCAATTTAAGGGACTGTTCTGTGCGGTTTCGGATCCGGTGGACCCGCTGGCTAAGACCGCATTCCTGGAGAGCAATAAAAACGAATCCGGAGAGCTTGATTACATGGGGATTTGCCCGGAGCAGATTCAGGGCTTCGGCCTGGGGGTCATGAACGCCAGAGCAGCTTACTATGCAAAGAGAGACGGGCGGTTCAGGCAGTTCCTGACAGAAGGGCGTTCCTTTGGACCACACGGGCAGGATCTGGTGATTGCAGATTCTATTGAAAATTACAACGATGCTCTTTCAAAGGAGCTTACAGAGCTAACAGTGACGGCCAACCTGCATATGCGTGCCATCGGTTATAAGCCCTTTGTGGCCCCGGCTTTTTCTTCCGGCGCCCTGTCCATTCTTCTGGCGCTGAGAGGAGAATGGCATTGTGGTTCGGTGTTCCTTGGGGGGATTTATATGGGCGTAAAAAACCGTTATACAGCCCATGGACTGGAAACAGAAATGCTGCCGCTGCCCGATGCCCTTTATGAGCGGATTGTGTTTGCGGAAGAAAATCTGAAAAAGATTGTATAATAACAGGGAAGAAAGCTTACGAGGGAGCCGGAAGGTATCAGACGGTTCCCTCAGTGGTTTCCCGGGAGGATGTCTGAAGGGAGGAGAATCGGTGGAGAAAGAAAAGCTAATGGTAATTTACCCTCAAAAGAGAAAAAGGGGGAAAGAGAGGGAACGTCTGGACCAGATTCTCTCATTTGCTCTGGAAAATACTCAGGCGGAGCTTTTTGAAGACATGTCAGCACTCTGGGAGGGAGAAGATCAGGAAAAAGGTTCCCGGAGGTTTGCGGGACAAAGGCTTTTATTTGTGGTTCCACTTGGAAAGGATGGAGTGAACCGGGAATATTATGAGGTGCTGGCATGGCTCCGCACGGGAGAAAGGGTGCTGGAGGGAGCTGTGGCAGGGCTCATCATCGACGCGGACAGTGAGCTTTATACTAAGGCAGCGGCCAGGGAGCTTACGGTGGCGGCCAATCAGGCAGGCTGTGCGTTTGTGGGACGGCCGCTGGTGGAAGGCACAGGGTCGCTTGATAATTTTATTGTCCAGGCGGCGAACATGAAAACGGACTGTATGGGGGCCTATAAAAACAGTGCCAGAACTCTGGCGGAGCAGGTAGCTTCATTTATATGGGAGAAAAAAGAACATCCGCATCTTCTGGTTCTGCATGCCTCCAACCATAAGACATCCAATACCATGGCTATCTGGAATGCAGTCAGGGACAGGCTGGATGGGATTGAAGTGCGGGAGATCAACTTAAGAAACGGTACTCTGGAGGACTGTTCCGGATGCCCCTTCCAGATGTGCCTGCACTTTGGAGAGAGAGGACAGTGCTTTTACGGCGGAGCCATGGTAGATGATGTGTATCCGGCTGTCAGGTGGGCGGATGGAATCCTGCTTTTATGCCCCAATTATAACGATGCCCTTTCTGCCAATATGACAGCTTTTATTAACCGTCTCACGGCGCTTTTTCGTACAACAAGGTTTTATGACAAAGCATTGTTTGCCATCATTGTGTCAGGGTATTCCGGGAGTGACCTGATTGCCGGACAACTGGTAACGGCGCTCAACATGAACAAAACTTTTTATCTCCCGGGGAACTTCTGTATGATGGAGACCGGAAACAGTCCAGGCTCTGCCATGAATGCACCGGGGATTTCCGGGCGGATAGAAGAATTTACCCAAAAAGTACAGAAAACGTTGTTAAAAGAGGGATGAGACCGGACGGCGGCAGTCCGATGTAACAGCTCAGATAATTTGTAACAGTTCAGCCCCGCAGCTCCTTGCCTGTGTGCCGCGGACAAGAAGCTTGTGGTAATCGGAACTATTACACCAGACTGCAAAAATGCCTCTTTTGATTACAGAAAAGCTGACAAAACAGAAGAGGTAAGAATACAAAGCACAATTCCAATGGCAGTTGGAAGAAGGAAGGCGATGATGGTCCATTTTGCACTTCCTGTTTCTTTTTTTATGGTCAGGCAGGTGGTAGAGCAGGGCCAGTGAAACAAGGAAAAAATGGCCATACAGATGGCTGTTTTTATGGTCCATCCGTGGGCGGCCAGGAGGGAAAAAAGTGCTTTTGTGTCATCCATTTCCACTAAATATCCTGTCTGCAGGTAGGCCATAAGGATAATGGGAAGCACGATCTCATTGGCGGGGAATCCCAGCAAAAAGGCCATGAGAATGATTCCGTCAAGACCCATGAGCCTTCCTGCGGGGTCCAGAAAACCGGAAATATGAAGCAGCAGGCTGGTATTTCCAATGGTGACATTGGCGAGCAGCCAGATTAACAGCCCTGCCGGGGCAGCCACCGCCACGGCACGGCCCAGGACAAAAAGTGTACGGTCAAAGATGGAACGGATTATGACCTTTCCGGCCTGGGGAGGGCGGTAGGGGGGAAGCTCCAGGATGAAGGAGGAGGGAACTCCCTTTAGCACTGTTCGTGATAAAACCCAGGAGGCCCCCAGGGTGGCAAAAATACCGGAGAGAATAAATCCGGTGAGAAGCAACGCTGTCAGAAGAGAGGCAGGAAGCCGGGTGGACATCCCTGCGTTTCCCATGAAAAACAGGGAGATCATGGTGAGAAGCAGGGGAAAACGGCCATTGCATGGAACCAGGCTGTTGGTCAGGATGGCAATGAGCCGTTCCCTTGGGGAGTCGATGATGCGGCAGCCCACAACCCCGGCAGCGTTGCATCCGAGCCCCATGGCCATGGTGAGGCACTGTTTTCCGCAGGCTTTGCATTTATGGAAGGCGCCGTCCATGTTGTAGGCGATTCTTGGCAGATAGCCCAGGTCCTCCAGCAGAGTAAACAGCGGAAAGAAGATAGCCATGGGCGGCAGCATCACAGAGACAATCCAGGCTACAACCCGGTAAATGCCATAGATGGTGGCCCCCATAAACCAGTGGGGAAGCCCTGCAGTCTGGCAGAGTATTACCAGCTTTTCCTCCAGATGGAAAAACAGATTCCATAAAAGAGAGGAGGGATAGTTGGCTCCTGTGATGGTGAGCCAGAAGATTCCCACCAGAAGTAAACACATGAGGAGTCCCCCGGTTACGGAGCCTGTGAGGATACGGTCCAGCCGTTCTTCTCTTGTTCTGTAATTTTTTTTGCTGTAAGTAACAGCCGCAGATGCGAGCTCGCGGGGAGAAAAGTCCTCCGGATATTTCCTGTATTCCGGCTCCAGAGAGCAGGAGGAAAAAAAGGGACAGGCTTCGCAGGAAACTTTAGGGGATGGTTTTGCCAGAACCTTTTTTAGCTGGTCCAGGCCGTCTTTTTTTCTGGCGCAGCAGGGGACCACCGGGATTCCAAGTTCTTTTTCCAATACGGAGAAATTTAACAGGATGCCTTTTTTGGCTGCTTCATCACAGAGGTTCACACAGAGAATGACCTGGGGAATTTCAGGTTCCGGGCGGTCTTCGATAAGTCCGGTGGCCTGCCGTAAAAGATGAAGGCCGCGTTCCAGACAGGTGGCATCGCAGACCAGAAGCAAATATTCGTAGGCCTCGTCCCGGATAAAATCTCTGGTGAGGGCTTCTTCCGCAGAGCGGACATCAAAGGAATAGATTCCGGGAAGATCTACAATGGAGAATCCGCGGTCTTCAACGGAAAAGTATCCGGTAGTACAGGAAACTGTGACTCCGGCCCAGTTCCCCGTGTGCTGATGCAGGTTGGTCAGGGCATTAAAAATCGTACTTTTTCCTACGTTTGGGTTGCCGGTCAGGGCGATACGCCGCTTCATGACTGTACCTCGCCGCAAAGCTCTTGGACCATAATCAGACGGCTGTCTTCACTTCTTAAGGCAATAACAGCATTTCTTACCAGGTAGGCGGCAATATTCTTTTTCTTCTTCTGTAAAACACAGGAGATCACGGCACCTGGCGTAAAGCCCAGGTCCATGAGCCGCCCGGCCATGAGACCTTCATTGGCCAGGCAGATGATTTTGGCGGTTTCGCCGGGAGTTATATCACATAATGGAAGTACCATGAAATCACTCGTTCGCAGGTTGCTTATGAATGAGATATGAGAAGAGATAAAAAAACGTGCATGGACCAGATAAAGTCCGGGATGTGGGCCATGCGTGGCAGTTAAAGAGCACGGGAAGTTGCCATGTATGCAGGCCGGAGAGCCAGAACAGAGCGGTTCATATGGGGCGGAGAGCCAGGACAGAGTGGTTCATATCGGACGGAAAGTCAGGTTATGAGAGAATGACTGAAACGGGTCTGTCTATTTTCATCGTGTTTTCTGTTACCAGGCAGTCGTAGGCCCAGATATGCACTCCGCTGTTTGCAGCCCGCAAAAGCGCATCGGCAAACCCCGGATGGGCAGAACGGCTGGGGGAAAAGCTGCGGATGCCCTTCATCTGGATAACGAACAGAATGGCAGTTTGACAGCCTGCTTTTGATGCCCCGGCCAGCTCGTCCAGATGTTTGATGCCGCGTTCTGTGGGGGCGTCAGGAAACATGGCAGTTCCATTTGCATCCAGAGTGACTCCCTTTACTTCCATGAGCCATGGCGTCCGGCCATCCATAAATGACAAATCGAACCGGGACTGGCCATAGCGCACTTCTCTTTTAACATTTTGAGGGCGCGGGCAGAAAGGGAGGCCTTCTCCGGAAGTGAGCCATTCCCAGGCAGCCTGATTGGGAGCCTGGGAGTCGATGTTCACCCAAACAGAGCCGGTGGAAACAGGTTTGGACACAGCGATGAGGGAATAGTCGGTTTTCCTTCCTTTCGAGACGGCATCAGGGTGATGCTGTATGGACACGGCGGTACCCGGGAGAAGAAGTTCTTTTAAACGGCCGGTGTTTTTTACGTGACAGATGACTTCCGTATCGTTAAGCAGTACATGGGCCAGGAAACGGTTGGGGCGGGACAGAAATATGGCAGTTTTTGTATTAGAATAAAACATGGAATGTGGATCTCCTTATCCGGGCTGTCGCCCTGCTTACTCATACCGGCTTGGTTGCCCGATATCCATGAATTCGCTCATGCGAGAATGATTCATTCACGGCTGCCGGTCAATACGTCACCAAGTGCATGAAAGTCAGTTGCTCCGCACTGCGTGCTCCCGCAACTGCCGCCAGTATTCGTAATCCGGGCTGTCGCCCTGCTTACTCATACCGGCTTGCCCGTCCGATATCCATGAATTCGTTCATGCGAGCATGACTCATTCACGGCTGCCGTCCGGGACTTTCATAGTATATCATAAATTTCTTGCGTGTAGTTGGAAAGTGTGCTACAATTTTGGAAAAGTTTTACTGTGGTACAGGGGCAAAGAGAGAAAGGAAACGGAATGGAATTGTTATATGGAAGTACCCGGGGCGGGGAGTGTAAGGTGACGGCCTCCCGGGCAATTTTGAAGGGACTGGCCTCCGACGGCGGCCTGTTTGTTCCGGAGCGGATACCGGCTCTTGATGTGACAATAGAGGAGCTGGCAAAGATGACGTATCAGGAGACTGCTTTTGCTGTGATGAAGCAGTTTCTCACAGACTTTACAGAGGCGGAGTTAAAGGACTGCATTATCCGTGCCTATGATGACAAATTTGACACAAAGGAAATTGCTCCCATAAAAAAGGCGGCTGGAGTATATTTCCTGGAGCTGTTTCATGGAAAGACCATTGCTTTTAAGGATATGGCGCTGTCGATTCTTCCGTATTTTATGATTACAGCTGCAAAGAAGAATCATGTGGATAATGAAATTGTGATTCTGACAGCTACATCCGGTGATACAGGAAAGGCTGCCATGGCCGGATTTGCAGATGTCCCCGGCACCAGAATTGTGGTATTTTATCCGAAAGACGGCGTGAGCCGGGTTCAGGAGCTGCAGATGCTGACTCAAAAGGGCGCCAATACTTCCGTGGTGGGAATCCGGGGAAACTTTGACGATGCCCAAAACGGAGTTAAAAAGATTTTCGGAGACAAAGAATTTGAAAAAGAACTGGATGAGATGGGATTCCAGTTATCCTCAGCCAATTCCATCAATATCGGCCGTCTGGTTCCTCAGATCGTATATTATGTGTATGCATACGCGAAACTCTATGGGGCAGGAGAAATCGGGAAAGGGGAAGTGGTTAATGTAGTGGTTCCCACAGGAAATTTTGGAAATATCCTGGCTGCATATTTTGCAAAGCAGATGGGAATTCCTTTTGGGAGGCTGATTTGCGCTTCCAATGACAATAAGGTACTGTATGACTTTTTCCATACGGGAGAATATAACAGAAACCGCGAATTCATTCTGACCACGTCCCCGTCCATGGACATTCTTGTTTCCAGCAATCTGGAGCGGCTTCTGTACTTAAGCTGCGGACGGGATGCAGTGAAAACAAGGGCCCTGATGGACAGCCTTTCCAAAGAGGGAAGATACGAAATCACTTCTGAAATGAAGGCGTTTATGGCGGACTTCTGGGCCGGGTATGCCGGGATGGAAACAAATGCCGCTGAGATTAAAAAGATATATGAAGAGTCCGGATACCTTGTGGATCCCCATACGGGTGTGGCTGCCGCCGTATATGAAAAATATAAAGACGAAACCGGAGATGGAACGAAGGCCATCCTCGCCTCCACGGCAAGCCCCTATAAATTTTCCAGAACCGTCATGGAGGCAGTTACAGGGGCAGATGAGAACTCAGATGAATTCGAGCTGATCGAAGAGATGGAAAAACTGTCGGGGGTAAAGATTCCATCTGCCATTGAGGAGATACGGAATGCCCGGATTCTTCACAACCTCCAGTGCCGGCCGGAAGAAATGAAGGAAACTGTGAAATCAACCTTTTCAAAACCGGAGAAATAAGGTATAATTAAGGAACAAGAGAAGTAAGGTTTGCAGTTCCTGCTCCTTTAAGGGCTCAGGGAACAAATGCAAAAATAAGAGGCAAATGGAGGTCCAAAATTATGTTAGTAACAGCAAAGGAAATGCTTGAAAAAGCAAGAGAAGGAAAGTATGCAGTAGGTCACTTCAATATTAACAACCTGGAATGGACAAAAGCAATTCTTCAGACAGCGGAGGAGTTAAGATCACCGGTAATTCTTGGTGTATCCGAGGGCGCAGGAAAATACATGGCTGGTTATAAGACAGTTGTAGGTATGGTAAACGGAATGCTGGAGGAGTTAAACATTACAGTTCCGGTTGCCCTGCATCTGGATCATGGCAGTTATGAGGGCTGTTTAAAGTGCATTGAGGCTGGATTCTCCTCCATCATGTTTGATGGTTCCCATTATCCGATTGAGGAGAATGTGGAAAAGACGAAAGAATTAATTAAAATCTGTCGTGAGAAGGGGATGTCCCTGGAGGCAGAGGTAGGCGCTATCGGCGGTGAGGAAGACGGCGTTATAGGTATGGGTGAATGCGCGGATCCCGATGAGTGTAAGATGATTGCTGACCTTGGCGTTGATATGCTGGCAGCAGGTATCGGCAATATCCATGGAAAGTATCCGGCAAACTGGAAAGGCTTAAGCTTTGAGACCCTGGCGGCTGTTAAGGAAAAGGTAGGTAATATGCCTCTGGTTCTTCATGGCGGTACCGGTATCCCGGAGGATATGATCAAGAAAGCAATTTCCCTTGGTGTTGCAAAGATTAATGTAAATACAGAGTGCCAGCTTTCTTTCGCAGATGCAACAAGAAAGTATATTGAAGCCGGAAAGGATCTGGAAGGAAAAGGATTTGATCCGAGAAAACTCCTTGCTCCGGGTGCGGCTGCAATTAAAGAAACTGTAAAAGCCAAGATGGAGCTGTTCGGTTCCGTAGGAAAGGCGTAACAATAAAAGTAAGAACTGAGTCTCGTGCCTTTTGTCCGCAGTATGCGGGCAGAAAAACGCAGGATGAAATCGTTATGAAAATGAAACGTTCTCCCATATTGGGAGAACGTTTTTAAAATCAGAAAGAGGAGGAAACGTTTATGAGCGAAGCCATCAATGTGGCAGAGATCTTTGGAGAAAATGTATTCAATGAAACTGTAATGAAAGAACGTCTCCCGAAAAGCGTATACGAAAAACTGAAACAGACCATCGAGGATGGAAATGAGCTGGATCCTTCCATCGCAGATGTGGTAGCCCATGCCATGAAGGAATGGGCAGTGGATAATGGCGCGACGCATTATACCCACTGGTTTCAGCCGCTGACAGGAGTAACCGCGGAAAAGCATGATTCTTTCATAGGAAGACCAAACGAAGCCGGAAAAGTTTTAATGGATTTGTCCGGAAAAGAACTGATTAAGGGCGAGGCCGATGGTTCCTCTTTCCCTTCCGGCGGACTTCGTGCCACTTTTGAGGCTCGCGGATATACTGCATGGGACTGCACCTCCCCTGCTTTTTTAAAGAAGGATGCCACAGGTGTGACACTTTGTATTCCTACCGCATTCTGTTCCTATGGCGGAGAGGCTCTGGATAAAAAAACACCTCTTTTACGTTCCATGGAGGCCATCGACAGGCAGGCGGTGAGAATTTTTCATCTGTTTGGGAATACCAGTGTGAAACGGGTGATTCCGTCTGTGGGGCCGGAACAGGAATATTTTCTGGTGGACAGAGAAAAATATTTACAGAGAAAAGATTTAGTTTATACAGGCCGCACTTTATTTGGCGCCATGCCTCCCAAGGGCCAGGAGATGGACGATCATTATTATGGAGCCATTCGTGAGCGGATTGGCGCCTATATGAAGGAGCTTAATGAAGAGCTCTGGAAACTGGGCGTTTCCGCAAAGACCCAGCATAACGAGGTGGCTCCGGCGCAGCATGAACTGGCTGTTATTTACACAAAGGCAAATCTGGCAGTTGACCATAATCAGCTTGTGATGGAAACCATGAAGAAAGTTGCGGGCCGTCATGGTCTTGCCTGTCTTCTTCATGAAAAGCCGTTTCAGGGTGTCAATGGTTCCGGGAAACATAACAACTGGTCTCTGACCTCCGATACAGGGGTAAATATGCTGGAACCAGGTGTGACACCCCATGAAAATATCCAGTTTTTACTGGTACTGGCCTGTATTATGAAAGCCGTGGACGTGCATGCGGATCTGCTTCGCCAGTCCGCGGCTGTGCCAGGCAATGATTACCGGCTCGGAGCCCAGGAAGCCCCGCCGGCTATTATCTCTATTTTTATCGGAGAGCAGCTTGAGGATGTGATTGAGCAGCTTTGCAGTACTGGTTCTGCCACCCATTCTAAAACGGGGGGAACCTTGAAGACTGGTGTGACGACGCTCCCTGATTTTGATAAGGATGCCACAGACCGCAACCGTACTTCCCCCTTCGCGTTCACAGGCAATAAGTTTGAGTTTCGTATGGTTGGTTCCTCTGATTCCATTGCGTCTGCCAATGTGGTGCTGAATACGATTGTGGCGGAAGCATTTAAGGAGGCAGCAGATATTCTGGAGAGGGCTGATGATTTCCAGGCAGCCGTTCATGACCTGATTAAAAAGCTGTTCATGGGCCATAAGAGGATTATTTTTAATGGAAATGGATATACGGATGCCTGGGTGGAGGAAGCCGCCCGCAGAGGACTTCCCAATTTAAAATGTATGGTGGACTCCATCCCGTCTCTTGTGACGGAAAAGGCGGTTAAGCTGTTTGGCGACTTTGGAGTATACACAAGGACTGAACTGGAAGCGCGAGCAGAAATTGAATATGAGGCATATGCAAAATCTGTGAATATTGAGGCAAAAACCATGCTGGATATGGCGGGAAAGCAGATTATTCCGGCAGTAATCAAATATACCACAGCTCTGGCACAGTCTTTAAACGCTGTAAAGTCTGCCTGTGCAGATGCAGATGTGAGTGTGCAGACAGAGCTTTTAATGGAAACCTCGGATTTGCTTTCTGATATGAGGATAGCGGCAGCAGAAGTTCAGGATAAGCTGGAAATAAGCGGAAATATCGGCGATATGGAAAAACGGGCGCATTTTTACTATGATGATATCATTCCGGCTATGAACCGTTTGCGGAGTGCTGCGGATCATCTGGAGATGATCGTGGATAAGGAATACTGGCCATTTCCAAGTTATGGAGATTTGATTTTTGAGGTATAAAGGCTAAAAAGAGATGCGGAAGCAGGCGGTGATGGGGCTGCTTCCGCATATTTTTTTACTTTGGTCCGCCGGTCTGGTATTCTTTAAGTCCGCCGGAAGCGGAATTGGCAGCGCCGCCGGAATTCCCGGGGGTGCCGGAGGTACCAGACGAAGAACCAGGATTCCCGGGGGTGCCGGAGATACCGGACGAAGAACCGGGATTTCCCGGGATGCCGGAGGTACCGGACGGAGTCCCGAAATTACTCCCCATGGTTCCGGTGTTACTGCCTGTGCTTCCCGGGGCCACCGATGTTCCATAGGAAGCGCTGCTGCCGGGAGTGTTGGAAGAACTGCTGGGATTGGCAACAGTGATGCCGTTTCCGGTATTGTTGCTGCCCGATGTGGAAGAATAAACGCTTCCTGCCGAACCGCCGTCAATAGCGGATGCCTCGTTCTGGCAGACACCATCCTGGTCGAAGGTATAGTTGATATTATTGATGGAGTAGGAACCATTGGAAATCATTTTTCCATCGGATGGATTCAGATAGTAATATTTTCCATCCACTTTAAGCCACCCTGTAATCATGTGCCCTGACGGGTTGAAGTAATACCATGCGCCATTGAGCTTCTTCCAGCCGACAGCCATTTTTCCGGAAGATGTATCCATATAATATCTGTTGGTTCCATCACTTTGCCATCCGGTTACCATCCGTCCGTCTGTATGCAGGTAATAGTATCCGCCATCAAGCTGGATCCAGCCGGTGAGCATTTTTCCATCCATACCAAAATAATACCAGTCATTATTGATTTTGGTCCATTTTGTGGCAAGAGAGCCGTCGGTGTTAAAATAGTAAGCAATATTGTCGATGGTCTGCCACCCGGTCACCATGGTTCCATCGGTTTTCATGAAATAATATTTACCATCAATGGATTCCCAGCCCCGTACCAGCTTTCCGTCTCCGGCGAAATAATAGTACGCACCGTCCATTTTGCGCCATCCGGTTACCATGGAGCCATCGCCCTTCATATAGTAATAATCATTTCCAATTCTCAGCCATCCGGTTACCATAACGCCATCCAGCAGATAATAATATTTGCCGTCCAGCTGCAACCATTCCCTGGCCATCCGGCCGTCAGGCTTTAAATAATACCATTTATTTTCGATCTGTACCCATCCGGTCTGCATCTGTCCGGTCTTAGGAAGCAGATAATAGTACTCATTGTTTAAAAGCAGCCACCCTTTATACTGAGTTCCATCAGAATTTAAGTAGTACCAGCTCTGCCCGTCATTGACCCACCCGGTCTGTTTTATGTAATTCTTATAGTAATACCACTGATTGTTGATGAGGCGCCAGCGGTTTGCAGGGATCTTTTCAGAAAAATTTTTAAAGGCAAAATTTATATCTACGCTGCCGGAAATGCCATTGACTTGTCCCTGATTGGTAGCCTGCCACAATGCGGCGCCGGCATAAGCGGGTTTTACGTTATATCGGGCTACCCACACATCGTAGTGGACCCTGGACATGTCAATCTTATTAGAAAGCCAGTAATCGTTGGTGTAAAGCATCGGGTAATATCCGGCTGTCTCAATTTTTTTGCAAAAGGCATTAATTACATCTGCAAGCTTTGCAGGGGTAAGGCTGCTCATTTCGGAAGACTCCACATCCATGACAACAGGATAGGAGATGGGATAGTCCTTAATGAGTTTTAAGACAAAATCGGCTTCGGCTTCCGCCATTTCGGTTGTTGTCGCATAAGAGTAAATATAAGCTCCGACTTTAAGCCCTGCATTGAAAGCTCCGGTGGCATTGGCGCTGAAATACGGATCCACGTCGTTGTTATAGCGGGTACCAAGCATAACAAATTGAATATCGTCAGCGGCCACTGCCGTCCAGTTTATGGTTTGCTTCCAGTGGGATACATCGATTCCCCGGGAAACAATACCAGTGAGCGCCGAACCGTCACTTCCCACATAGGATCCGTTTGCACCTTTTTCCCAGGCTGCCATAGCGGGAAAAGCCGGATATACCGCAGAAAATGCAATGGAAAAACTGAGAAGAGCAGCCGCCAGCCGTCTCCTGTGTATCATAAAAATCCTCCTTATCGTTTGAAAAGTCTGATAAAATATCTGATGAAATATAACATGTCTCAGGAACAGTATGTTCCGCAGAATATGTACGATTTGCCCTCAGCTTAACTTTTTCACAAACAGGCGCAAATCGGTACAATATGCCATCTTCTGGTATTATAGCATAAAACAACCATATAGTCTTGAACTATTTTTTACGAAAGAGAACCAAATTTACAACCGTATTATTATTCACGGGGCATATGCTCCGGCTCCAAAACAGTATTGGAGAGATATTAAGTTTGAAAAAATTGTTGGCCTGTTACAGTAGAATATGTTAAAAAGGGGCTAATGCAGGAGATGAGGATGTGCACACAGATACTACCATTGCGAAAAATATCCGTGTTGCAGATGAAAAAGCCAGTTATGATGCCGCCTGCAAGCGGCTGCTTTCGGAGAAAATTATTTTGGCATGGATTATGAAGAGCTGTTTGGAAGAATACCGGGACTGAATGCCAGATATTAGAAGAAGATTTTAATATTAAAATGACGCAGACATTAGAAAGTGAGGTGTCGCTTATGTGTAATTTGAGTAAGGGAGTAGAGGAGAAAGGGATTGATAAAGGGAAAATTTATGGAGCTATTGTTGCCTATAAAGATGTAGAACTTTCAGAGAACGTGATTGTGAAAAAATTACAGGAAAAGTTTCAATTAACAGAAGAAGCAGCCAAAATTTATCTGGAAGAAGCAAAGTGAGTTTTTCAGGCAGAACACTACGTTGTTCTGCCTGTTGTGATTAAGCCATCTTAAAAGCTGTTTTTTGTGAATGTTGGCATATCCGGTCTCTGATATAAGATCAGGCTTTTCCGGAAATTCTTTAATCCGTACCAATCAGTAAAAATGCCGGGTTTGTGACAATTTTCTTATAATAATCTTTTGCGTACCGGTACATGATCAGGGTGTAATCGCCGAATTCTTCACCGATACTGCTTTTATAAACAGCCCAAAGGCACCATAAGAATCCACCAAGAGCAATGTAAGAATAGTACACAAAACGTTCCTCTGGAACGGCATTACGGTCGAGGTAAACAGAAAGGAGCCTTTCTGCTTCTTCTTCATTATAATAAGAGTAAATGGTACACATGCTTACATCAATTAAAGGATCGCACATTCCGGCATATTCCCAGTCAATCAGTCTTAGAGACCCGTCAGGGAGAAAGAGGAAATTATCACAGACGCTGTCAATGTGGGACAGGGTGCGGGGGCGGTTCAGATGGTCCAGACGGTCTAAGAGCACATTCATATGACTTCTGACCTGGGGATAATCCTCAAACAGACTCTTTTCATATCCGGCACAGATGGATTCGTAAAATTCGATTCGTTCCCGAATATCAAAAGAATGTTCCACCTGAATGGAAGAGTTATGAAGCGTGCGAACCAGTTTCATACACTGTGTTACGTCATTCCAGTTCTTTGGGTCTCCATTTCTTGCACCGTTATAGTATTCGGAAATCTTGTATCCATTTTCACCATTTATGTAAATGACATGTTCAGAAATCTTAAGAGGCTTAATTGCATCATAAACGGCCTTTTCCTGCTGACGGTTGATGAGAAGTTCTGTTCCGGGACCGGGAATCCGGCAGATATAGGAACGGTCTTTGGCACAGAATAAAAAGGATTTATTAGTCATTCCTGTTTTTAAGCAGCGGATATCTGTAATTTCCGATTCTGGAATATGAAGCACATCAGAAACTAATTCCATGGCAGCGTTATCAGAATGATTCTGGTAGCGTTTATCGAAAAGACGAAGCTCCTCAAGATTTTCAAACTCATAAACCTGAGCCTCCGGCTGTTTGTTTATATACATATCCGGAGCCGGATACTTCCGGCGGTCAGAAAGATGTTCCTCTGCGGTTTTATTTATGAGATCGGCCAGAACCTGTTCCCAATACATTTGTTCTGTCCCGGGGGTGTGATAATATTCCTCCAGGATGGGGAAAAATTGTTCCGAAAATTCTTTAGAAAAGTATACAGGACCATACATAACCCAGGAATCGGCGCCGCCGATCTGGACTTTTGTAATCACTCCCTTTTTATTAAATTCCAGGCACCATTCAGAAGTAGTTCCCTCCATATATATAGAAGAATACCATGCGCCGCATTCATATGTGTGGTACATATTATTGCGGATCCAGTTATCAGAAGAAAGAAGATATGTATTCTTACCTTTAAAGCAGTCTCTGGCCCAATATACGGTGGTCAGGGTGTTTTTACTGTGGTATTCCGGATTATAGAGAAGTTTGACCCCATACTTATCAATCAGGTATTCAAACTTTTCCTTAAGATATCCGACTACGATGGTGATATCCATGATCCCGGCTTCGTGAAGCTGGTTGATCTGGCGCTCTATCAAACGTTCCCCGAAAACTTCAAGAAGTCCTTTGGGGGTTTCAAAGGTAAGAGGGACAAAGCGGGAGCCGAAGCCGGCTGCCAGAATGACAGCGCTGTCTACACGGTATTTCTTTAAGAGTTCCACTCCGCCTTTTAATAATGTATAAACTCCGGAAGAAGAGTCAAGAGAAATAAGATTATCGGCCAGAGCTTCTTTTATGAGATGATTGCAGGTTCCCAGAGAAAGGCCCATGGAAGCGGATAACTCCCTTTGGGTGATGGTATTATTTTCGTAGATATTGCGGCATAACAGTCCAAAACGGTCCATAGATACGGCCTCCTGAATAATTCTTTTATATATCGTTTGATTTTCTATAAATCTTATGGAGAATGAATGTTCAAAAAACAAATAAATATTCTGCGATATGAACATTATACCATACCCCTGACGAATTGCAAGAGGGTAAAAAAACTATATTGTACGTATATAAATACAATATTGGCTAAAAAATGGAATAAAGTAAAAATTTCGTAAGAAAATAAACAGAGAAAAGTTATAGAAATTCTTAAGAAATTATACTATAATGTGGGTGTATCGGAGGTACAGAGTATTTCTGAGAGAGATAAGATCGGTACAGATTTCGTAAAATCTACAAAATTTGTAAAAAAACTATTGATAATTTCTCTTATAGGAAGTATAATGGCCTCGTAATGCAATTAGGAATTTCAAAGAGTTTCAAAAAGAAAAAAAGGAG